>Ga0307929_1000075_pt1 | contig 95481 bp, 92 predicted proteins | sample AceLakmetage1330_FD_203160 | JGI IMG/M metagenome (GOLD analysis project Ga0307929, IMG submission 203160) | Saline water microbial communities from Ace Lake, Antarctica - #1330 | ecosystem: Environmental > Aquatic > Non-marine Saline and Alkaline > Saline | place: Antarctica: Ace Lake...
CCTGGCGTTTCCATTGCAAATCATTCATACAGGACCCGTGCACCATCACCGCTATTTTACCATTGGATTGTCGAACTGACTCTTCAAAGGCTTGATCGCCAATGGCCAATGGCACCCCATTCCGGCGAAATTGCATTGGGATGGTAAGTGGGTTGTTCCTGGCGGCAAGGTGATCACCCAACACGCCGTTTAAGGCAGCCAGAACCACTTCTCGTTCTGGTGATGAACACTTTTCTCCGAGTAGGGATGAAAACTGTTTGAGCAATAAATCAATGCCATTGCCTGCCAATCCGGATACAGTGCGAATGTTACGGTAAACCATTCCTGTGATGCCGGTTGTCCGAGTTTGATCCGGTCTGCCGAGTATCCCGCCTAAACTGACAATTTTATGATGCAACTCTTCTACCAAATCGGTAATGCCGGTAATAGCGTCGAGGGTTAAATTTCCAGCGCCACGAATGTCCGAGGCTTGCTTGATGGCCATTTCAAGGTCTTTATCATTTTTGTCTGGGGTCATATTGTTTCCCTCCCAGGGGGTCTGTCTTGTTGTTATGGCATCCCCGGAGTAGAATTATGGGTTCATTTTTTCTTGATAAATCTTGTATCACATTTTAATCGTAATTTTTAACCTAAAATAAAAGAAGGGATAAAATTTGCCTTCCTTTTTAAAACAGGACGGGTTTATCCCTTGATATAGAAGTTTGGTCATGCTAAACTTTTTTATCTTTTTTTAAATATGTTTAAAAAAATGATGAGAAAAAGGAGGAGCCCCAAAAAGAATGTCACCTAAGAATGCAAACAAAGTAAAGGAAGAGGTCGCTGCCCTGAACCTGGGCAATAAAATCAGGAACCTTCGGAAACAAAGGGCCCTGACCCTCCAGGAAGTTTCTAATCTTACAGGCCTGTCAAAACCCTTGCTTTCCCAGATAGAAAATAATCTTGCAGCCCCGCCCATTGCAACCCTTATAAAGATATCCACGGCACTGGGGGTGAAAATAGCCCATTTTTTCCGGGACCAGAACATGGAAGACCGGATTGTGGTGGTAAAGAAAAATGATCGGTACAGCGTTAATAAGTTGTTTCACCACAAGAATGAGTCCCGCATTGGATATAAATGGGAATCCCTGGCCTATCCCATGGTGGGAAAACAGATGGAACCCTTTGTGGTGGAAATAGAACCCATGGAAGAGAAAGACCTGTTGTTTAATGACCACCAGGGAGAGGAGTTTCATTTTGTCCTGGAGGGAATTGTTGAGTTCAAAAGCGCAGAACAGCTCCACCATCTGGAAAAAGGGGACAGCATCTATTTTGATTCGAGTATCCCCCATGCCCTTCGCGGAATAGGAGGGGTGGCAACCTCCCTGATTGTTATTTTTGCCCCCAAATAATTTTTTTTATCCCGATTATATCTGAACGATTTATATTTAATCGGGCGGTTTTCAGATCGGATCGGGCATCGGAAAGGGTCCCCACCTGATCATTCTCATATAGATCTTTGAACCGGTAAAATTCAGCCTTTGACAGCAGGGTGTTTTTAATCACCGCCGCCAGCCGGTCCTGGTCCTTTTCAGAGGAGACCCGAAGCTGGGCCACTTTATTTTCCTTGAGTTTAATCTTTATGGTGGCTTTTTCAGCTTCAATTTTAAAATCCGTTGCATCCAGTTTAAACAAGGTGCCATGAAAAAACAGTGAAAAAACAGTGAAAAAATGACGCGTATGTATTAAAACCACCTATTTTCAGTTAAAGTATGTGAAAAGCCAGATGTAAAAAATCAGGCGATAATAGGCCGGAACTGGCCCCAATAAAAAGGTGCAGCGCTTAATGGAAGGCAAGCAATTGGATATCATTACCAGGGAAACGACAGAAAAAATGGTCCGGGCAGGAGAGAAATTTTTCAAGGAGTATGGCGGCCCAAAGCTTTTGGGGCTGGGCCTGGCAAAAATTTTTACAGACGTCAGGCCAGGGGAACGCTTTGATGTGTTCATGGCCGCCTGCGGCCATGAACAAGACCCCAAAGGTTTTTTTGCGGCTGTATTTGACAAGATAGCAAGGGCATCTTCCCCAGGCTCCCAAAGAGGAGTGGTCTTGAATGGAATTTTTGTTCCGGTTCTCTTTTTATACTGTCTCCTTGAAATCTTTCATCCTTTAAACCGTCTCATCTCTGTGAAAACCATTGACCAGCTCAAAGAAAAAACAGGCCTTTGTCTTGATGATCATACCAGGGAGGCGGTGCAGCAGGTGATGGACGAATATCCGGTCCGGCTTTCCGACCATGTGATCCGCCAGTCAAAGGTTTCAGATGCAGTGGCCATCCAGTATCTTCCCTTTGCAGAAGAACTGGATCCCCGGGGTCATACCCTCACCTTTGACGGTCATTTTAAAAAGGGATTGCTGGAGCAGATGTACCAGAACCGGGTGATTTTTTTGCTTACCATGCGCTGTCCGGTTTATTGCCGGTTCTGTTTCAGGAAGCATAAAGATTTTCGCCGGGAAAAAAGTCCCTCTGTAACAGATGTGAAAAGGGCGGTGGAGCAGGTGAAAAACCTGCCCTTGGTCAAGGAGATCCTGATCACCGGGGGAGAGCCTCTGTTAAACCGGAAAAACATGGAGGCTGCCCTGGACGGGTTAATGGAAATTGACCATGTAAGTACCCTGCGCATTGCCACAAGATCCATTGCCTATTACCCCCACCTGTTTTTAAAGAACAACAGGGAATACCTGGGGTATCTTAAATTAAAACAGGCCGACTGCGTAAAAATAGGGAAGCGCATTGAGATCGGGGTTCATTTTGTCCACCCCGACGAGGTATCCCTTGCGAGTCTTGATATTATTTCCGATCTTGTGAAAGCCGGTATTGTTGTCTATGTCCAGACCCCGTTTTTAAACAAGGTGAACAACAGCGGCCCTGTTCTGGCCAGGTTGTTTACTCTGCTGAGAAATGCGGGAGCTGAAATCTACTATATTTTCACCCCCTGTCATCCCATCCACGGCACCCAAACCTATTGGACCCCCATCTCCCAATCCATTGAGGCCCATCGTTATCTGCGGGCCCATCTGTCGGACAGGTGTATTCCCAAACTGTGCACAGCAACTCCCTTGGGAAAAATGGAATGGCATACCAGCGGCTGGGCCGTGAAAGTAGATGAATCAGATCCCGATCATATCTGGATTCGAACTCCCTATACCCGGGAATATTTTTCTGGTGTTACCGGGGAGGACACCCCCCTCCATGACAATGTGGAAAACGAGGACGGAACCTTGAATGTGAAGTGTCTCATTGACATGGGAGATAAGGATCTTTTTCTGGGCGACCATTCCCTTGTCGGACAGGCTTCAGGGGCCAGGACCTGCCGCCGAGCTGTTGACCGCCAGGCTGACCAGGACCTGCTCCAGAAGATCAAAGAAGAACTTTTTTCCTGCAAGTTTTCAATCCCCGGGGTCAATACCCCTTCCCCAGTCATTGTCCGGGTCCATAAAACTCGGGTGGAATTGGACCTGACCCCCGACAATGGATCGGATATTGCCCCGGGCACTGCTGCCATGGACTATATCCGGAGGAATTTGGATATCACGGATGTGATCCTCCATGTGCCGGGTGTTGGGGAATCGACAATTATTTCCCAGCTTGACGGGATCTGCCAGCTAATCGATTCCCTTGGGGGAATGGATCACATCGCCTGCATCCGGATAAGGTGGCAGGCCTTCCAGACCAATCCAAAGGGGTTTACACCTGAGATCATTGACCAGATAGCCGGATTGGCAAAGTTCTCCATTGGTGATCCCCTAAAAATTGAAATTGAAACCTGGTGGCTGCTGCCCCGGGATCTTCTCCCAGAACATGGCCGGTTGGCAGGTCAGCTGAGCTGTAAAGGGGTCCAGACCTATGCCAACCTGGCACTGGTTTCCGGGATAAATGATGATCCTGCTGTGATCTGTGAAATGGCCCAGGGTCTTCGGGACGCGGGTATGGACTTTCACCATTGTTATGTGGCAGGCCTTTGTGTCCAGAATCGGTTTAATGGGTCGCATCCCATTGAAACTGACCAGGTACTTGCCATTGCCTCCCATGTCAGAAAGGCCTGCTCGGGGCGGGAAATTCCCTTGTACATGGTCCAAACCCCCTTGGGAGAGGTGGATTTTGGTTTGACCTCGAAATTGGTCCGGGGGGGGCCGGAAAAAACAGAAGAAAAAGAACGCTGGTTTCTCCAATTGGCGCCCTATGATGTTTCTTATTTTACAGCCTTTGCCCCTGATTTTGACCTGGCAAAAACAGGGGCAAGGAAGGTGGATGGCAACTTATTGGTTCCCATGGCAGGATTGGTACGGTCGGGGGATTTTCCCCTGTGAACATGGGTCAAACGTATAGTTTATCTTCTCTTTGAGGTAAATTTTTTACGGACAAACAGTATGACTGCCAGGGCAAGGCACAAGCACAAACCAAGAACACCAACGACTGTCCAGGTAACCCAGGTGCCGTTTTTTACAAGGTTGACAGGGTTTAAAGAGGGTTCCGCAATGATCCGGCCAAGGGGTTGACTGTAGCGTGCCGGGATTTTGGGTATGCCACCATTGGCGGCATTCTCAAAACTTTGTAAATATTCAAAGGGGGCTTTCCATTCCTTGAGCTCCTGAATGCCATCCTTGGTTTTGTCACCATCAATCACAGCTGATGACAGGGTTTCAAGGGGGACGCCGTTTTTATCCTTGGGGATGATTTCCAGAATATTATAGGTATAGCCGCCAATGACTTTTAAAAAGGTGGAATTGTAAATATCTGCCGTCACCCGGATAAGGGTTTTATTTGACCGGGAAAAGTCCAGTCGGTTATATCCGTTTTCTTCATCCCCGGTCCAAATATCTGTCACCCGGTCAAACATGATTCGCTTTGGGTTGTATGTAAATTTGGCACCGGCTATTTGCAAAAAATAATCCGGGCCTTTTGCAGGATAAATGCTGGTGAGCACCTCAAACCCCTTTTTTAGTTCCAAGGGGGTAATGTACATTGAGATCAATGGGTATCCCAAACTTCCATCCAGGCCTATTCCAAGGGGCAGCGCTCTGAAAAGATCACAGGCTTGGATACTGTTTGTTTGGCCCTTTAAAAGATTGTCCCTGATCACCCCGTTTGAAATGATGGCAACATCGGCAAAGGGGTTAAAATCCGCTGCCGTTTCCTTCCTGACAAAACGGATTGAGTCGGCTATAAAATTGCCCAAGGCAGATTCTTTTGTATCAATTTTTAGATCAAAATCGGTCTTTGCCACAATTTTTCTGAAGAACAATCCATGGTTCTTTAAAATCTCCTGGTCAACCTGATCCTCATAGGCCTTGATAAGACTGGAAATTTGCGGGTCCCCTGGAATTTGGTCATCAATGGGGATGGCCTGATAATCTATCACATGGACCTTTTGGTTTTCAAGGGTAAGCTGAATGTGACCCATCTGCTTACCATACTCCCAGGTTTGAACAATCAGGGTATTATTTACGGTAATGGGGGCTTCCATCTTTGTGTGGGTATGACCACTGATAATCACATCAATCCCGTCCACCTTTTGTGCCAGGAGTTCATCTTCTGATTTTGTTTTGTCCTGGTTCAGCCCGCTATGGGACAAACAGATAATAATGTCCGCCTTGTCCTTGAGAATCGCTACCATTTTTTGTGCCGCCGTCACAGGATCACTGAAGGACACCGGTTTTGAAAATGGGGATTTTTCTGCGGCATCCAGACCCATGAGCCCGAATATGCCAAATTTTACCCCGTCCTTTTCAATAATGGTATAGGGCTTGACCCATCCTTTTGCAAGGGCCTGTTCAAGGGAATCATCCTCGGCGCTTTCTTGGCTGAAAACCATATTTGACAGCAAAATGGCCGGCCGGTTGTCATGTGTTTGGGCCGCATCAAGGATCTGGGCCAGTCCCTTGGGTTTTAAATCAAATTCATGATTTCCAAGGGTGACGGCATCATATCCCATTTTTCCCAACAGCTCTATTTCAAAGGCCTTTTCACGGGCCAGCAGATGAAAGAAAGAGCCCATGAGAAAATCTCCTCCATCCAGGACCAGAACCGGACCCTTGCTGTGGGCTTTGATTTTTTTGATCAGGGTTGAGATCCGTGCAAACCCGCCGATGGTGTCATCATCTTGAACGGTTTCAGGCGTATAATCCTGGTTGGGAGAAAATCCCAAAAAATGGGAATGAAGATCATTGGTGTGAATGATGCTGATCTCTCGTTTGGCGGCATTGGCTGTATTAAAGCAGATAAAGGCACTCATCAGGATCACCAGATATTTTATAAAACCTGTCATGGTTCGCTCCCCCCCCCTTTTTATCGGATTAGTTTATAAGATCAGTTTATAGGATCAATGGGAAATTTTAACTATCAAGCTTTATCAAAGCTATGAAATAGCGTCAAGACCTGACTGGATTTGTTCAGGTTCACCACCGAAATATCCCGGTTTCCATGTTCAGGCCGGCCATACCGGCAGACCCCAATTTTCCCACGGCATCTTCTGCCTTGAGGATGGTATGGTAAGGTGCCAGCTCCGTTTGGCTATAGTAATGTTTCTGATCCAAGGTTTTCGCCGTTAAAGATCGAATGTTGTTTTTGCTCTGTCGCACAGGTATTGTCCAATGGGGATGGCGGATGTGGCAGCTGGGGAGGGGGCATTGCACACATGCAGGGATCGAGGGGTTTGGGCAAATAGAAAATCATGGACCAGGCTTCCGTCTTTTTTGACAGCCTGGGCCCGTATTCCGGCAGGATAGGGTGTCAGATCTGTCCCTGTGAGGCCGGGGCAGTACTTTTGAATCCGTTTTAAATATCCGGGTTTATAAGCTGCGTCTATCCACTCGTTTATACCGGACCCCAGGTGCCGGGCGATTACCTTCCAGAATCCAGGGAAGGCCAGCATCTGACCGGTATCTGTCAGGTCAAAATTAAACGTTCCATACCCTTCCCGCTTGAACCCCATGACCGCATTGGGGCCCACTGTGACGCATCCGTCAATCATGGGGGTTAAATGAACCCCGAGAAAAGGCAGGGCCGGGTCGGGAATGGGATAGATGAGATGGGAAATGATTTTTGACATCCGGTCGGGCAGGCGATAATACTCCCCCCGGAACGGCAGGATCATAAAATCAATATCAATATCCATCATCCGGGCCAGTCTGTCTGCCATGAGTCCGCCGCAGGCAATGAGATACCGGGCAGTAAGTTTTTCCGAGCCATTGTATAAAGTGACCCTGTCAGCATTTTCTTCTATCTGCCTCACGGCCTGGCCGATTCGGATGATACCACCGGCTGCTGTGAACAGATCAGCCATTTTGGCGGTAATTTTTGTATAATCGGTAATACCGGTGGCAGGCACCTGCAAGGCACCCAGGCCAAAGATGTGGGGTTCCATTTGATTCAATTGATTCTGGTCAATACGCCGGGTCTGGATTTCGTTCCGGGTGCACCGATTTTCAAGGGCTTCCATGCGTTTCATTTCCCGGGGGGTGGTGGCCACCAGCAACTTGCCGCATTGCCTAAAGGTAATACCATGGATATTACAAAATGCCCTGGTGGCCCTGGCCCCTTTTTTGCAAAAATCTGCCTTGAGGCTGCCGGGCTCATAGTAAACGCCAGCATGGATGACCCCTGAGTTATGACCGGTCTGGTGGGCGGCAACCCGATTCTCTTTTTCGATTAAAACCACCCTGGATTTTGGATATCGGGTCTTCATGGCCAGGGCCGTGGACACTCCGACAATGCCGCCGCCGATGATGGCCATATCAAATTGATTCACGTTTCCCCCTTAAAGAATGATGTCTTGCTTCTGTTTTTGATGGGACCTTGTTTTTAACAGCATAATAGGTAACGGCATTAAAAGTGAGAGGGCCTATCGATAATCCTTATAATTAATATGGTACTTGGCAGCCTTGTAGGCATATTTACGCACGGTGATACCAATGAGCTTGGCGGCTTTGTTGATATTGCCCCGGGTATTTTTTAAAGAATCCATGATGATTTCTTTTTCAAGGCTGTCCACGGCCTCTTCAAGGGAGAGGGGCAGGGTTTTAGATTTTGTCCCGGTCTGGAGGGTGGCTGGCAGGTGATAGGAATGAATGGCCCCTTCATTGCAGAGGATGACGGCCCTCTCAAGGCAGTTCTCAAGCTCCCGGACATTTCCGGGCCAGTGGTATTCCATCATCATGTCAATGGCCGGGGTGGTGATCCGTTTGATGTCCTTTGAATGCTCTTGTACATATTTTTCCAAAAAATGATCTGCCAGGAGGATGATATCGGTTTTGCGCATGCGAAGACTAGGAATATAAATGGGAAAGACATTGAGTCTAAAATATAGATCATCCCGAAATTTTCCGTGCTGCACCATTTCTTCCAGGTTGGCGTTGGTGGCTGCCACAATCCTGACATCGGATTTGATGGGTTTGTATCCCCCCACCCGCTCAAATTCCTTTTCCTGGAGGACCCGCAACAGTTTTACCTGGGCACCCAGAGCCATGTTCCCAATCTCGTCCAGAAAAATGGTCCCACGGTTGGCAATTTCGAATTTTCCTTTTTTCTGGTGGGAGGCTCCGGTAAAGGCCCCTTTTTCATGGCCGAATAATTCACTTTCAATGAGGTTTTCTGGAATGGCCGCACAATTGATTTTGATAAAGGGCTGGTGGTTTCGTTCACTATTATAGTGGATGGCATTTGCCACCAATTCTTTTCCGGTACCGCTTTCCCCCCGGATCAGGACGGTGGCCGAAGAGGAGGATACCTGGGATATCATCTGGAGCACCTCCCTCATCTTGTTGGAATTGCCGATGATATTGGTAAAGCTGTATTTATTTTCCAGTTCAGATTTGAGTCGAACATTTTCTGTTTTGAGCTGTTCTTTTTCTACCCTTACGGTTTCAATATTGATCACATGGTGGGCCACCATGGCCGCTACCACCGACAAAAGTTTCTCGCCGGCAACCAGGGCTTTTTTCCCTTCATAGGGCCGGTCGGCACTGATGGCCCCCACTACCCGGGTGTCTTTTTTTATGGGAACACAGATAAAGGAATAATCGTGACCTTCGGCAACCTTGCGGGAGTCTGTTTTATCAAGGAACAGGGGTTCTTTGCTGATTCTGGGAACCACAGCAGGGCTTCCGGATTCAATGACCTGTCCGATAATGCCTTCCCCGGGCAGGTACTTGATCTGTTTGGTGGTTTTTTCTGAAATACCGTGGGCTATTTCTATCCGTATCTCTCCTGTTTCCGAATTGGTAAGAAAAATGATTCCTCTGACCAGGTTTAGGGATTCAGCCAATACGGTCAAAACTTTTATCAGGGACTTTTTCATGTCCATGTGCTGGTTCAGGGCTTCACTGATTTCATACAAAAGGGAAGTTTCTTCAATGGATTTCATAACGGCTTTTTTTTGGAACATCCTTGTTATTAAAATATCTTTGTACTACTCATTTAGTCTCTATTTTGCTATAAATATAGATGAATATATCCTGTTATTCCATAAAAATCAATTTCATAACAGGAGATAATGCGGAATCCCCAGGGAAAAAGGATTCATCAACCGGAGAAAGAAAGCCGTGGAAAAAAGACCTGTGGAAAAAAGACCTGTGGACAAAAGAGATGACGCCAAAACCCTTGAGGTGTTGTTTGAAATATCCGAAGCGGTCACCCATACCCTTAATCTGGATGAATTATACAAGGTTATTCACCGTTCCCTTGGCAAAATTTTCAATTTGGATAATTTTTATATCGCCCTCCACCATGAAGAAACAGATTCCATAACCTTTCCCTATCATGTGGATGAAAATGATAAAAATCCTGGTGAAATATTTGATTTTAGTAAAACCGCATCCCTGACGGGCAAGGTGATTCAGTCCCAAAAGCCCCTGATTTTTTTTGAACAGGATATCATTGATTTTGCCAGACAACAGAACCAGGATGTCATTGGCACCATCGATAAAATTTGGCTGGGGGCTCCCCTGATTATTAAAAACCGGGTGATTGGGGTGATTGCCATTCATGATTTTCATTGCCCCGTTGCCTACGGGTCAAGGGATCTGGATTTGCTCAATACCATTTCCCAGCACATTGGTCTGGCCATTGAAAGAAAAGAATCTGAAAAAAAATTTTAACCCAGGAGCAGCTGCTTGAAACCATTTTAGAATCCTCTCCCGTGGGGATTTGTCTGCTGGAAAATCGGGCCTTCAAATGGGTGAATTCAGAAATGGTGCGGATGTTCGGGTATGAGACCAAAGAAAACTTCCATAACAAAAGTGTCCGCATGATCTATATAGCTGTTGAGGATTATGACCATGCCGGTCAGACGATTTATGACAGCCTGATTATCCAGGCAACACCAAGATTGTGGATATATGGGGGGCTGACAGCGATTCTATCTAATTGGCAGGAACGGTTGTGGGTTCAACGATAGCGGCTTTCTTCTTTGCAAGGTCATCCAGGTGCCTTTCAACATATGCTCGTATATTACGATCCGGGTCGACGGTTTCCGAATAATAATTGAGGACCCACCATAGATGGTTGAGTTTCTCATGGTCATCCTGCCACCAGCTAACCGCCTCTTTTATGGCCTCGGGTGTTCCCTGTTCGGTGTTTAGTTTAACATAAAAATCGTAACACATGGAACGGGTTATGGGTTTCAGGCCCAGAACGATTGTGGTATTTGGGTTGATCACACCGGCCTCCTTAGAGTTAAGAATGTACCATGAATACCTGTATCTCCCCTACATGAAACCATCCAGCTTGTAAACCTAAAAATGGTGCCATGGCCATTGAACCCTGATTTTGTTCAGGGTCTTTTCCAGGTTATTGCCGTAAATCCGGCCAGGGCAAGGATCATCACCCCGTACACCATAAAAAAAAATCTGTTTAGAAAATTATGGGTCAGGGTCAATACCACCCCCAACTGGTGGTCCGACCCCTGCGGTATAAATTCAATCAGGGTGATCTGAACGGATTTGTACCGCAGGGGCGAAAGCATCATCACCTTTTTTGAAAGGGTACGCTTGTTTTTCAGGAGGGTCAGAAGGGCATAATTTTCATGGATATGGATGTTTTTTCGGGTCATCAGTTGTCGCTGTTTTTTTTTCGGCACTGTTAATATCTGTTTATCATCGGTGAAGACCACATCCGAAACTTGAATTTCATACTGGCCAAAGGAGTGAGTCTGACCCGGGAAGAGGCTCACCCGGCTTTGTTTCTCCCCTGCCACCAGGATCAGCCCATGGCAGATCAGCACCAGTATAAACAGGCAGTGAAGGGTAAAAAACAGCCAGTTTTTCATTCGGCCTGATCGTTTGGCCAGGGACAGTTGCCGGGCCAGGCTGCAGCAAAGGGCATTTATCAACAAAATTCCGGCGGTAAGACACAACAGGAAAAACCAGACCACCAAGGTGGGATCTGTGGGCCAGGTTGTGGTGAGCCAGTTGAAAATACTGACCTCATTCATTCGAGTGAAGGCCTGCTCATGGGAGATATTTAAAAAGACACCCGCCCCCATGAGAAGGACCAGGAAAACCAGATTGTAAAAGGTGAGGGTCACAGAACTTAGCCGCTGAATCATGGTGTTTTTCCTTAATGATAAAATATCATCCACAAAATAAAAATACCCGGCAGGGTGCCTGTTATTCCCCGGGTGATTTTGTTTCGGGTGAGGCCCGGGGGAAGGTGGCAGACCGCCATGATAAGCAGAAAGAGGATGGAGGCTTTAAAGAACCCCCGGCTCCATTGCCAGGAATCTCCGAACCAGTTCAAACACCAGAGGGAGCCTGCCCATTCACTGACAAGATAAAGACAAGCACCTGCCAAAAGTGTATTTCGTCCCCCCATTAATAAGATTTCGGTATCTTGTTTTCCCAGGAGATGGGCAAGGTATTGACTGGCCCCGTGGACAAGGAAAGCCGCGGTCAGCAACCGGAAATTAAAAAAGATATTGACCCAGAGGTTGCCATACATGAAATAATCGTCATTGAGTCCCATGGGTTTGTCCCATTGTATGAACAGAATCATCAGGGTTCCAAGGCTGTTGAACAGGGAAAATCCGGAAAGGGGGCCGGCATTTTTTTGAAATACCAGGGCCAGGATTCCCATGACACCCACCATATAAATACTGGCTTCAAAGGGACCGAACAAGGGGGGTCTTCCCACGGAAAAGCATATGAAGAAAATGCCGGCAAGGCAGGCCCCGATCCGCAGGAGTAAAAACAGGCCATATATCCGGTTTTGTTTGATTCCTGCGGTGAATAGTTCCAGTATCACAAGTCCTGTGACCACCCGGTAAATCAGTGTGGGGAAATCAATGGTCACCTTTGTCCTCCTCAGCGTTCGTTTTTGTGGGGTTCATGGGGTCGCTTAAAATACTTTCCGGGAAAAATAGTTTTTTCTGCTCATTGATCTTCACAATCCCCAAGGGGATGTCATACAAAGCAGAGATATTTTTTTGTGTCATGGTTTCACCGGCAGATCCTTGTTCCATGATGGTGTTGTTCTTGACCATGATCAGATCATCGGCAAAAAGAGCGGCCATATTGGGATCATGCAGGGTGGCCACAATACTGATTCCCTTGGATCGGCAAAGGGATTTTATGGCAGACAGCAAATGGTATTGGTTGTTAAAATCCAGGTGGTTGGTGGGTTCATCCAGGAGCATGAGGTGTTTTGTCTGGGTTATGGCTCTTGCCAGCAGGCATATCTGGCGTTCCCCTCCTGAGATTTGATTAAAACTTTTCAAGGCCAGGGAACCGGCATTCAAAAAATCCAAGGCCTGTCGGGCTGTTTTAAAATCCGAGGGGCCCGGCCGTTGTGACAGGCGTAAAAAAGGTGCTCTTCCCATGACCACCACATCAATCACCCGGTAGGGAAAGATGTCCAGGTGCTCCTGGGGGACCAGGCTGATCTTCTGGGCAATCTGGTTCTGGCCCATATCCGCGATATCCTGGCCATGGACCAGCACCTTGCCGGAATCGGGGGTTAGTATGTTGTTCAGGCAATGGAGAAGGGTGGTTTTTCCCGAACCGTTTCGTCCCAGGATGGCGCAGAATCGTCCGGAATGAACCTTAAAAGAGATATGCTCCAGCACCGGTACCTGGCGGTAGGTAAACCGAAGATCTTTGCATTCAAGAATTACAGCCATCCGCTTCCCCTGTTTTTAATCATGAGATATCCAAAGATGGGGGCGCCGGTCAGGGCGGTGATGATGCCCACGGGGATTTCAGCCGAAGAGACGGTTCTGGCAAGGGTATCGGCTGCCAATAAAAAAATAGCGCCCAGCAGGGCCGTCATGGGGATCATTCGTTCATGTTCCGGTCCTGCAATGGCCCGGGCCATGTGGGGAATGATCAGTCCGATCCAGGCGATTTGGCCGCAGGTGGCTACCGAGATAGCCACCATGAAAGAACTGGTAACGATGAGCAACCGCCTGAAAAAAGAGGGGCTCAGCCCTAAGGACCTGGCCTGGATATCCCCCAGGGAAAGAATATTCAGCCTGAACCCCAGCAGTATAAAGAGAAGAATTCCCGTCAGGGTAAAGGGTGCCATGACCAGAACATTCTCCCAGGTGACCCGGGACAGGCTGCCCATGACCCAGAAAATGATACTGGGCAATTGCTCATAGGGATCTGAAAAATATTTCAGGATCATGAGCAGGGCGTTGAAAAAAGAGAGGACCACCATGCCGGCCAGCACCAGAATCATCACGGCTTTTATGGCGATCATCCGGGCCAGGGTAATGCTCATGGACACGGCCACAAGCCCGAAACCAAAGGACATGACATGGACCAGATAAAAAGAATCAAAGGGAAGCACCAGACCGAGGGCTGCCCCAAAGGTGCAACCAGCAGAAACCCCTAAAATGTCTGGGGAGACCAGGGGGTTCCGGAACAAGGCCTGGTAAACCGCCCCGGAAATTGCCAGGCCCGATCCCACCAGGATGGCCATGAGGCACCTGGGAACCCGGATCCACCAGAAGACCAACTCCCTGGACAGCAGATCCTTGGCGGTTTCATTGCCTGAAAAAAAATTGATCACCAGAGTGAGAAGGTCGGTCCCGCGGATAAAAACCCGGCCCATGGATACGGATACCAGGAAAAGGATCAAAAGTACCAGGGAAAGGATCAATAGTTTGCCTTTGGGGTTAGCGGATCTCAAAAATATCTCCCACCCGTATGATCCTTTTTATTATCATCGGTCCCATTGAATGGTATCATCCAGGCCTCCCCCCATTTCATCCATTGTTTTTCCGAACAGGACCCTGTGAAATTCATTGGTTTTGTCCAGAAGGTCAATGTCAACAAAATAGTCCGGATAGACACGTTTTGCCAGCCAGAGACTTGCCAGCACAGACAAGGGAGAAGGGAAATCCCAGGGGGACAGGGAGGAAGGGCAGCGAAAGACCTGTTGGGTTGAGATGGCGGTCACCCGGGACAAGGCTTTGTTGGAAAGCCGCTTTGTTTCGCTTCTTTTCATGTGCCGGGACAACACCATGAGGTCCGGATTCCAGCGAAACAGCTGCTCCGGGGAAATATCCTGGAAATAGCCGGTCAGCTCCCCGGATACATTTTCAATGCCGGCAGTGGTAAAAATTTCATGCTGGATCATGTTGCCGGTGGTAGTGCTGAACACCCCTCTGGAAGAGGCAAAATAACCGGTTTTCCGTTTCTCTTGGGGAAGATCTTTGAGCCGTTCCCGGATCAGGTGGAGCAGGTTGTCCATCTGCTGTTCCACGGCCAAAATATTGGTTTCTCCTCCCACGGCCCGGGCAATCAGTTTTAAGGAGAGTCGGATGGTCTGAAAACTTTCCGGCAAAATTACAATGGCGGGAATGTTCAGACTAGCCAGTCGATCCGCCACTTGAAGCCCGTCCTTCTGGGAATAGAGAATCACCAGATCCGGTTCCAGGCTGACCAGGGTTTCAAAGTTGATGCCCATGGATTTGTTGCCGATGCCGGTCACTTGATTTATTTTCGGGAAAACCGCTTTGGACAATCGATCCCGCTTGGAAGAGGTATCAACGCCAATCAGCTTTGGTGCAAGTCCCAGGGAAAGCACACACAAGGTGGCGGGTTTAAAGGTGGTGACAATTTTATTGACCACACCCGGTATCACCACCCGACGGCCGGCCTGGTCCATTACCATGCGGCTGTTCTGTTCCTTGCCAATTGCATTGGGCCCAAAGACATTGATTACAAGGGTCAAAAGAAGAACACCCGTCCACACTCTTATCTTTTGCACCATGATTCCGTCCTTTACCTTTGTTGACAACAGCATATTTCCGCATTACATGGCCATTCAGTTATGATTTTTGGTTCTTTATGTCAAGACAAGATAAAATAATATAGTTAAAAAAACTAAAAGCAACCAATTCTTACAATAAATTTAATTCTGCTGCCTGGGATCTTCCGGTTAGAAGCATGAATAGTTTGTCGTTTCCCTGCCCCTATTTTTTCCGGTTTTTGGCAAAGTCTCTGTGGGAAAATTGAAACAAATCATGGGCAATCTGCCGCAGAGTCGGGGAACAGTCGGCTTTTCGAAATTCCCTGTCAGCGGCAAATTCACGCCAGAAGGGCGGCAAATCGTTCATTCTTGTGACCATGCCCCCCTCCTTGTCTTCGGTGACATAGAGCATGGTTTTGATCCCTGAATTGATGATCCGTGTAAGACACATGGGACAGGGCTCCATTGAAGAGACCAGGACCAGGTTTTTACACTCCCTTGGATTGTTGCCTGTTTTGGATCTGGTTGATTTTTTCATCCGGTCTTCATACCGGTTGAGCAGGTCCATCTCTCCGTGGAGGTCGCTTTTAAAATAGGCGGCATATTGTCGATTCCGGCCATATTCGACTACCTTTCCAGTGGTACTGTCCACAAGACAGGCCCCAATGCCGCCGGAGCCTTCTTTGAGGGATTCCAGGCCACTTTTTATCACCACCAGTCCGTAGGGGTCGTCTCCATAGGCATCATTGATCTTATAGTCCAGAATTCGTTTTTCGAGGGCGGCCAGTTTTATTTGTTTATTTGGTCTTTTGGGGTTTACCAGGGTTTCATCGCATTTTGCCAGGGGGATGAAGACAAAAAAAAGCATCACCAGAAAGGCAGAAAAGATTTTTTTTTTGATGTTCATCACGCCTCCCAGTACACTAAGGCAGACAGGTTGCCGGCGGGCCAGACCACTCGATCTCCCTCACGGGTGAGGTTTTCTTTGAGCAGGTCCTTAAGAAAGGGATCGTGTTCGGTATTGTCCCCAAGGGCCAGCCGGTTTTTCAGCTCAGCCAAGGCGGCTTCAAAACTGTCATGGTCCCAGCCGGGCCATGATCCGTCGGTCTCCATGATCACATCGGGGTAGATGTCCATTGCCAGCAGGATATTATAGGCAATCTGGAAATTGGGGCTGTCATAGGGCTGACCAAACACCCGTGTGGCGGCCTTTGCCATAATGGCATCAGCAAAGGGGGCTCTCAACACCATGATGCACCCCTTGGTGGCGGTGGCTGTCATTTTATTCACAAAGAGTTCAAATTCTTTTACCCCGTACATGGAATGGGATGCCAGGACATAATCATGGAGGGGCATGGTATCTTTTGGCCAGGTGCCGGTGACAATGTCAATGTTGGTGATTTTTTTGTTTTTAATTTTCTCCCTTAACACCTGCTGCATGGCCGGTGAGGGATCCAGGGCGGTGACCTTTGCGGCGTGGGGGGAGGCCAAAAGGGACCATTTGCCCGTGCCAGCTCCTATGTCCAGGAGAGTTGACCCGGGATTTTTTCGTAATTTGCGAACCAGAAAATCCCGGGATGAATCCGGCTTGGACCAGCGGTCCTCCACCATTTTGTCAAATTGTCCGGCCTTATGTTCCCAGAAATCGTCCGATTGGTTTTCTGGTTGGCCTTCTTCCTGGCCGTGTGCCTGACCTTGGACCGCAGGTTTTGTCTGGTCTTGCTTTTTTGGGGCAAAGGCCTGGGACTGAATCTCTGAAAGCTGTTCCCATAGGGTCTGCCAATGTGTCAGTTTTTCCATTCGTTGTCCTTTGTTGGTTTAGGTGCCTGGGGCGCGGCGTTTTTTAAAAGGGGAACACAGATCTTCCGGTCGACACCGTCACCGACACTGAAAACTCGTATGGGGGTGTCATAGGTGGCTTCCAGAAGAGCCTGGGTCAATACCTGGTCTGGATTTCCCACCCCCTTCAATGATTTGTTTTTGAGAATCCCCACCTTGTGGGCCGATAAAAAGGCATGGTCGGGAAAATGGGAGGCCATGATAATGGTCATGCCCTCCTTTGACAGGCTGTCCACCACTTCCAAAATTTTGATCTGGTTCCCGAGATCCAGGTGGGAGGTGGGCTCATCCAATAGCAGCACCCTGGGCGACTGGGTCAAGGCCCTTGCAATGAGCACCATCTGCCACTCCCCGCCCGACAGGCGGTTGCAGGGCCTTTTGGCCAGGTGGGCTATGCCCAGCTTTTCCATGGCCGACGCTGCATGGTGCCGGTCGGTCGTTGAGGGAGAAGAGGCCATGCCGATCCGTGAGGCACGTCCCATGACCACGATATCCGCCACGGAAAAGGGGAAGGCTGAAACAAGGCTCTGGGGGACGAATCCCAGCAGTTTGGCAATTCTTCCCGAAGGCAATTGCCCCAGATTCTCCCTGTCCAGAAGCACCCTTCCGGTGGGGGAGGACAATAGTTGGGCAATACACTTGAGCAGGGTGGATTTTCCCGAGCCATTGGGCCCAAGCAGGCAGAAAACCTCTCCTGGGTCCAGATTAAAATTGATATGTGAAAAGATTGGGTCTTGCGTTGTAAACCCGAAGGAAAGATTTTCAATTTTTATGCGGCCGGTCATCTTTCATCCTGTTTTCTGGGTTTTTCTGAGCAAAAGGGCAAACACAGGGGCTCCGAAAATGGCGGTTAAAATACCAATGGGAATTTCCGTCACAAGGGCTGTCCTTGCAATGGTATCAACGGTTACCAGATAGGCGGCGCCGATGAGCATGGAGATGGGCAGCAGATATTTGTGGTCGGGTCCCACAATGAGGCGGCCGATATGGGGAATCATGATGCCGATCCAGCCGATGATCCCGCTGATGCACACCGCAGATGCCGTGGCAATGGTGGCAGAGATAATGATCAGGGTTTTCAGGGTTTCCGTGTTGACCCCCAGGGATTTTGCATCTTCTTCTCCCATGGCCAGCAGGTTGATTTGCCACCGGACCATGAGAAGGGAGGTTATGCAGGTGATGAAAATCGGGGCGGTGATCAACAGGTCCTTGGAGGAGACATGGTTCAGAGAGCCCAGGAGCCAGAAAACAATGGCCGGCATTTTGTTCATGGGATCGGCAATATATTTTAAAAATGAGGTCAGGGCAGAAAAAAGTGATCCCACCACAATGCCGGAAAGCACCAGCATGAGAATGGGAGTGGTTTTGTATACCCGCGACAGGGCATAGGTCATGCCCACCGAGGCAAGGCCGAATAAAAAGGAGACCAGATGGATGAGCCATAGATTGTCAAACAGCAAAATGGCAAGGGCTGCGCCAAATCCCGCCCCCGATGCAACCCCGAGGATGTGGGGGCTGACCAGAGGATTCTGGAACACTCCCTGGAAGGATGCCCCGGAAATGGAAAGGGCCGCTCCCACGAGAACCCCTGCCAGAATCCTGGGCAGCCTCACATCCATGACCACGGAATAGGCGGTGGCCGACCAGTCCTGGTCCAGGGGCAGGATGGTGGAACATAATATTTTTAATACCGTGGCAAAGGGGATGTTAACCCGGCCAAACCCCAGGGAACCGAGGACCGCCAGAACAAGCAGGATCATAAAGAGGGTAATCCAGGTTTCCGGTGCCAGGGGGGAGGATTCTTTGATGGGTTTTCGGCTGTTATCCTTTATTTTTAATCCCCGTCATCATCTTAAATTCATAAGCTCCCGTTAAAATATCACGGGCCTGCTGGTCACTCAGGTCAAATTGGAAGATTTCGTTATAAAATTTTTTGACCAGGTCTGGTACACAGATATCTTTAAACCGTTCAGGATTGGCAATGCTGGCCAGCCACAGGGGAAAAATCACCGCCGATTCCATGGTAGGTCGGTTAAAAATAAACACCCCGGCCGGCTGGGCATAGATATGATTATTTTGAACCGCTGTTATATGACGCCATTGGGGATCGTTGATGATGTCTTTTGACGTTCCGTAATTGATCACCAGAATGTCCGGGTTCCATTCCAGCACCTGTTCCATGGAAATTTCTCCCAAACCCGCATGGAGCCCGACCCGTTTGCCGATGGTGATAACGCTCTTGGCGGCATTCAGGCATCCGGCCAATTCGATGCGTTCCTGCATAAAGGTGTCCCCCCCCAGGGTCACCAAATGGCTGGGGCTGTAGCCCTGAAACACGCTTTTGCGCTGGGAGGCCGGGATATCCCCGGTTCTTTCTGTCACAAGGGTGATGATCCGTTCCAGAAAGGCAACATAGCTTTCGGCCCTTTCCGGGGTATTGAAAACATATCCGTAAAACCGGATTTCCCGTTTCATATCTGCAATCCCGTCCCCCATGCTGTCTTCCAGAAATGCCACTGGAATGCGGGTTTTATCAAGGACGATCCGGCCATCCAGGTCCCCTGCAATGGCGATGTCCGGGTTTGACTGGATCAGCTCTTCCACATTGATGCTGCCCGAGGTGGTTCGGGGGCCGGGAAGATGCGCAATTTTCGGGTACATTTCCCGGACCAGTTTTGACATTTTAAGCGTGTTGGTCACGGCACAAAGCTTGTCCTGGACTCCCAGTATAAAGGCCACCTGGCCCGTGGGGCCCCCCAGCAGGGCAATGCGAAGTATGGGATCTGCCACGTCAAAGCTGCGGCCCTTCATGTCGGTAATGGTCCGGGAGGCTTTCCCGGTAATTGTTTCCGCCTTTTTGGGGGTAAGATAGAGCCGGGAAAAAACGAATAGAAAAAAAGCGGATAAAACCAGCCAGAAGATTCTTTTTTTTGTCATATTGGGTAAGCGCTTTTAAAATTTGGGACCATAAAATCAATTGAATTTTGATTTTATGGTCCCAATGGTTTTTGTCTGGATATGTATTAAAAGGTGAAGGACATTCCCGCCAGAAAACTTCTGCCCGGTGTTGGGCCATGGCCTTCCTCGTAATTTTCATCAAAGAGGTTTTTGACTTCAATGAAAAGATCGGTGGACATTTTGGGGGTTAATGAAAATTCCTGGTTCAGTTTCAAATTGCACACGATGAAATCATCTACTTCATAGGCCTTGTCATCGTCATATTCGATCTGCTCCCCTGTGTAGATGGTCTGGAAGGAAGCGGACAATCCAAAGTCAAAGGCATATCGAAGATCCAGGGTTGCCTTGTGGTCGGGGAGGTATTCCGCATCTGTTTCAGGGCTTGTGCTGGTTCGTTTTTCCTTTGAGGAGAGATAGGTATATCCCAGGCCGATATCCAGCCGCCAGGGGGTCTTGATGCGGAGAGTGGTTTCAATCCCCTGGATCTTGGTTTCCCCTGCATTTATGTTTTCATCGTTGGCGTCTTCTATAATTCTGTCTTCTATGTCATTGTAAAAAACAGCCCCGGAAAGGGTAACCATGTCACCAAATTGTTTCTCCCCGCCGATCTCATAGGCAATGGTTTGCTGGGGGTTGAGACTGTCGTTCCCGCCGGAAAGATCAGAGTACAGCTCCTGCATTGTGGGGAATCTTGTTTTTTTGCCCACAGATGCATAGAGGTTGAAAGCTTGGGTCACCTCATAGGCAAGGCCTGCCTGGGGATTCCAGGAATCTGATTTGCCCCGGACATACCCGTCATAGTTTTTGATCGGATCATGGACATCATAGCTGACGCCGGCCTTGAGGATCAGTTTCTCAAAAAGTTTGATTTCATCTTCAATCCCATAGGAGTAAATATCGGTTTCATACTCTTCTTCCGGCTGAAGTCCCTCATCTGCCCAACCATTGATAACGCTCAGGGTGGTGGCATCATAATAATCCTGGGCAATATGGTTGTCCTTCATATAAGAGATTCCCATTTTAACCAGGCTGGCGTCACCGAAATCCAGGTATGCCTGGACCTCGCCTCCCAGGGTATAGTCGTCATAGGAGCTTTCCTGGAACCATTTTTTGGAAGTGGTGTGATCGTCATCCCAGCTTACATCCTTGATGGTATCGTTGTGATCCACATAATAGATCCTAGATTTCATGGTCAAGATATCGGTGAAATCATGTTCCCCCACCAGATTTAAATGCCATTGTTTCCATTCGTCAAATGCCCAGTATCGAGAGGAATCTGTGGGTTGGCCTTTCTCATTGTCATGGTAGTCAAAGGAAAGGTAGAGCTTGGAGGTGCTGTCATATTCATATCCGATTTTTGCGTTAAGGGTATGATCCTCATAATAACTTAAATCCCGGGTACCCCCGTCTTCATTGTATTCTGTCCCCAGCCCGGTTCTGTCGTTGCTGGGATCAAAATCATCGGACAGTTCAAACCCGTCGGATTTTCGAAGACTGCCAGATATCCAATAATTGAAACTGCCAACAGAGGATCCATGGTTCAGTATATAGTTCTGGGTATTGTTTTCTCCAAACGAGGTGGACACATTGGTATAGGGTTCTTTACCACCTTTTTTGGTAATGATGTTGATGACCCCGCCCATGGTGTTCGATCCGTATAATACGGAAGATGCCCCTTTGACGACTTCTATTTTGGCAATGGTCTCCACGGGAATCTGGCTTAAATCCAGGGACCCGTTATAGGAGACATGGGCGGGAACGCCGTCAATCAGAACTTTTACATCCTTTTGATCAAAGCCCCGAAGTGTCAAACTTGCCTGGCCCTTTTTACCGTTTTGGACATCCACACCCGGGACCATTTCCAGGGCCTGGGCCGCTGACTGAGCCCCCTGCATTTTGATGTCCTCCATGGTGACCACATCGGTGGTGGTAATTTTGTCGGCTTTGTCTGATTTTCCAATCACCATCACCTGGCCCAGGTCAAATACCTGGCTTTCCTCTTGTGTGGTTGTCGACTCGTTTTGTGGATCTTCTGCCAGCACAAGACCGGCAGGTATTGCCATTAAAAAAATCAAATAGATTAATACACGGGTAACAGATTTCATAGTCTCCTCCTTAAACGCACTCAATTAACACTCAGTTTCAATACGAATTATGCTCGGTATAGTTATCTTGTAGCTATTTGTCAACATTTGTTAAAAACATTTGTTAAAAATTATTTAAATTACCAATATCTACCAAAAATAACATAATTTTCCTGTGAACTTGGAGTGGTTTACCCAATCAACCCTTGGTCGTGTTCGCTGTAATATGATTCTTCCAGGAGCGCTATTGGATAATTATTGCTTTTGTGGTAATAAGGAGTTGTTTTTTGTCTGCATGGAGAAGTGAATAGAAATCTACTTGACAAAAATAACCAGAAATAATATTCGGTTTTTTGAAAAATGACACATGGGGATAGCATGGATATTCGAAAAGGGATGGGGGGGTGTTTTAAATTTTTTTGCCTTGTGGCAATCTTTTTTTCATTTGCGGCAATCGCTCTGGCGGATAAGCGGATTGAAAAGGACCTTGACGATAACGGACAGATAGATCAGGTGCTCATTTACAGTGATGCCGGAATCATATTGCGGGTTGAGACTGATGCCGACCATGACGGGTTTGCTGAAAAAAAACAATTTTATGAAGCTGGCAAATTGGGAAGGATTGAAAGGGACACGGCCGGGGATAAAAAGAGTGACACCATTGATCGTTTCAAAAACGAGAAAAGAACCCTTCAAGAGAGGCTGGACCCGGACGGGAACCTGGTTCAGACCTCTTTATTTGATGAAAATGAACAGATTTATCTGATGAAAAAAGATACCACCCGGAACCGCCACTTTGATATCCAATATTATTTTACCAATGGCATTCTGGTATCTTCCACCCGGGATACCAATGACAATGAAAGGGTCAACATCTGGACACTTTTTGAAAATCAACTGCCCACCCGGCAAAAACAGGATGAAGATGAGGACGGTGTCATGGATAAAATTCTGACCTTTGATGCCGTGGGAGACTTGAAACAGATATCTAAAGATCCCTATGGAAAGGGAAAATACAAGAGCATCGGGTTTTATGAAAAGGGGGAGATCAAGCGGCAGGAACGAGATAAAAATGAAGATGGAAAGCCGGATACCATAACGGTGTTTGAGCGAGGGCTTCCCCGGGAACAAAAAACAGACACCAATTTTGACGGACGCTTTGATGTGGTGACCCGCTTTTCAAACAGCCTGATGGTGAGCCAGGAAAAAGACACCAATTTTGATGGTGCATCGGATTATTTTGCTAGTTTTGATGGAAATGGGCAGCTTGCAAAAACCCGGGAAGCAACCAAGGAAAAACAAAAGATTGACCGGATAAGGTTCTACAAGGCCGGGAAACTTTTTCGGGTTAAATCGGACAATGACGGCAATGGTTTCTTTGAAACGGTTTCCACCATTAAAAATGATAAAATCATTAAAAATTTCATAGATAAAAACCAGGACGGCAGCGCTGATATGGAAGTTTTTTTTGATAAAAGTCAGGAAAAAACACGCCTCATCAGCGATTCGGATTTTGACGGTAAAAAGGATGTCTGGCAGTTTTATCAGGACAATAAACTTTCCAGGGTCGAGAAAGATGAAAACAAGGATGGCCAGGTAGATTGTGTGGAGCACTACAATCAGGCCGGGATGCTGGAAAAAATAGAAGAAAAAAGCCAGGGAAAAACCCTTCTCACCTGGTTTTATGACAGCAGGGAAATTCCCATCCGGGGGGAAGAGGACAAAACTTGCGACGGGAAAATTGAGATCTGGTACCTTTATGAAAACGGGGTCTTAAAGCAGGTGAGAGAAGATACCAACGGGGATGGTAAGCCGGATCTGTGGGAAGAATATGATGATACACAGGCCATCGTGAAAAGGGAGAAGGATCTTGATTTTGACGGGGTGCCTGATTTTACTGATATGAATGAACCAACTGAAACAGGAAGCTGATCAGCCGGAGGCGTTATGCTGGAAATTTTATCAAAGGGCGGGATGTTGGTGATTCCCATTGTGTTTTGTTCTGTCCTGGTGTTTGGAATTTTTTTTGAACGGATCATTCGGTATGCCATCAACCGAAGCCGGGGAAAGGATATCGAGAACAAAGTGGCACGTCTCATGGAAGCCGGGGACACCCAGGCGGCCCTGGCACTTTCCCAAAAAAGCAATTCTCCCATGGGCAGGGTTTTGACCAAGGCTATCGGGGCCAAAGATTTGAAAAACCGGATGTTGGAATCGGTTATTGTCAATGCCGTTGAAACGGAAGTCAGGGAGTTGTCCGCCTATCTTCAAACCCTTGCCACCATTGGAAATATTGCCCCCTTACTGGGGCTTTTGGGCACCATTATCGGGATGATAAAGGCCTTTATGGTGATCCAGCAGATGGGGGGCAAGGTCAATGCGGCTGTTCTTGCCGGCGGCATATGGGAAGCCATGCTGACCACGGCCCTGGGGCTTGTTGTGGCACTGCCCACCATGGTGGCCCATAGTTATCTTCTGTCCAGGGTGGAAACCTATGAGGCCAGACTCCGGGACGGATCTGTTGCTTTCTTAAAGGCCATTGCCAAAAGGGTTTGATATGCTGGAATTTAAACAAAAAAAGAATCCATACCAGATCCAGGCCCCACTGACCTCCCTGATTGATATTGTCTTTTTGCTGCTGATCTATTTTATGCTGACCACCAATTTTATTGTGGAAGAGGGAATCAAGATCAAGCTTCCCAATGCCAAGGCATCTGCTCCCCAGGTAAAGCAGGAAATCACCATTTTTGTGGACAAAGAGGGGGCTACCTATATTGCAAATGTCCAGATTCCCATTGATCAGCTGTACACCAAGATTAAACAGATGATCAACAATGAAACGGACCGGCTGGTGGTGGTAAAGGCCGATCGAACCGTGGTCTTGAACAAGGCGGTCCGGGTGATGGATATTGCCAAGGCCGCGGGCGCTTCCAGGCTTTGTCTGGCAACGGAAAAAGGGCTGTAACCCTGTCGTGGAAAAGAGGGGCAAACGACCCAATTTCCTTCTCTGGGGATTTATCCTCATCTCCCTGGTTGTCCATCTCCTTGTTTTTTTTCATGCGGCAGGCATTTATGAGAGCCGGGCAATTTCCTATATTGAATTGTCCATGCACCCCCTGGACAAACCCGATGTCCGAAAAATTCCCAGACCCAGGCGTCGGGAGAAAGCTCCCAAGGCAGCAGCAATAAAAACGGTTCAGGTGAAAAAGGTTCATATTCCCAACATTCAGGTGACGGCGATGGAAGACCCCAAACTACAAAAAGATTTTGAACGGATTGATCTTCCGCAATTACCGGGCCCCATGGATGTTGCAGGATTTTCTGTGCCTGGGTTAACCATTGCCAATGGTATGGCCAAGGTTACGGTCCATGAAGCCCCGGTTGAATTTATCAATGCCAAAGATTATTTTGAAATGCTTCATTTGCGGATATATAGTTTTAAGCGATATCCGGAATCCGCCAGATCAAACCACATTGAGGGAAGGGTCAAAGTTCAGTTTGTGTTGTCAGCCGACGGAACCCTCACGGATATAAAAATTCTTAAAAGTTCTCGGCACAAACAACTGGATGAGGCAGCAATTGAGGCCATTCAAAGGTCGGCACCCTTTCCAAGGCCGCCGAGCTTTATTTTCAAGACGCCTGTAACGTTAAGGATCGATATCCTGTTTGAACTCGCATGACGCCATAAACCAAAGGCAAACCATTAAATATAAAAGCAAAGGAAATGATTATGAAATACCTGGTCTGCATAGATGATACTGATATGCCCGGGACCAAGGGAACGGGGTGGCTGGTCCAGGAGATGTGTGAACAGATTGAAACCCTTGGGGGAAACTGTTCTAGCATAAGCCGCCACCAGCTGTTTGTCCATGAGGATATCCCCTATACCTCCCACAATTCGTCCATGTGTTTTGAAATAAACCTGGAAAACCAGACCATGGAACCCATCATTTCCTATATGGCCAATTTTCTTGAAACCCGGTCCCAAAAAGGGTCCGATCCCGGGCTCTGTGTGGCAAAGCTGGACAAGGCCCTTGGCCAAAAAGAGCTGATTGCCTTCGGGAAAATGGCCAAACAGGCAGTGACCTCCAAGGCTGCGGCCTATGACCTTGCCTGGAAAACCGGGATTCATCTGTCAGAACACGGGGGAACCGGAGACGGGGTTGTCGGAGCTGTTGCCGGGGTTGGTTTAAGGCTTTCCGGTAATGACGGAAGGTATCGGGGATGGTATCACCTTGGGCGGCCGGGCAGTGTTGTAAGGGTGGACAAACTGTGTCAATTCCCCTTTATTGACCAATTGGTTACCAAATCTGGAACCATACTCCTTCCTGATCTGTCTGTTTCCATTGGATCGGAAAAAACCAAAACCGTCCGAATGGACAGCAGACAGGTGGTGGTGGTGTTAAAAAATGAAGAAATGGAAAAAACAGGCATAGAATACCGGACCATCACCAAGCAGGAAGCCAAGCAATATTAGAATCAAGCAATATTAGAAATTCCCCGGACTTTACAGCCCGGGGGAAGTTTTAATTTGATAAATCCAGATACGCCGGATTCAAGGATCATCTCCAGGGGGTTAGAATTTTACTCTCATTCCCACATAGGCAGTCCGCCCGGCCTGGGGAAATCCATAGCTTTCCTCGTAATTTTCATCAAAAAGATTGTCCACCCCGGCATACACAAACCACATGTTTTTGAGCAGATTCTGCTCAAGCTTCACATCCACGATGGAAAAATCATCCAGCTTTCCCTGGATATAATTCGTGTTATAAATATACTGATCCTTTAAATACATAAAGCTTGCGTAGGCCGTCAGTCCAAAATCAAAGGTATAATTGGCGTCAAGGGTTATTTTATGCTTGGGCCGGTATTCCAGCTCATCCACAAGAGATCCTGCTGATTCGTCCGTTGCATCCAGATATGAATACCCCAGACGGATCAAACCGGTTTCCAAAAATGTCTTGGCGATAGTTGCTTCAACGCCCTTAAACTGATATTCATCATCGTTTTGATATTTGTCGTTTCCAGTAATCGGGTCGGTTTTCTTTACAATATAATTTTCCACATTGTTTAAAAAGAATGCCAGGTCCGCCGTCATCTCCCAGGGCAGTTCCTGGGTAATGCCTGCTTCGAAATTATCAGATGTTTCCGTTGTCAGCTCGCTGTTGCCCTCTGTTATGTCGTAGAGATTTCTAAGGGAAGCAAACCGGATTTTTCTGGCATAGGAGGTCCTGAGGCGTGTGGTTTGCGTGAGATCATAGGACAATCCCAAAAGATAGCTGCCGTCGTCATCATCGGCCCCCTCATCTTTTTTTTGCCAGTGATGGCTGTACCCTGCAACAAGACCCAGTTTTTCAAAAAGAGTTACATCATATTCAACCGCCAAAGAATAGAGTTCTATTTCATTGGTAATTGAATGGTCAACCCTGTTCCCCTTTTTGTCAATGCTGTATCCCACGGAATCATACTCGTCTCGTTCGCCGCTTGCGGAAAGGGCAAGTTTTCCATAGGTATTGTAATCAAAGGTTCCTTGGAGGGTTGCCCCTTTTATAAGGGTCTCATCTGTCGTGTCGTAGCTATTTTTTTGGGTGATGGTACTATAGGTATCGTCATCATACCGGGTTTTGTCTTCTTCGTTTTTGTTGACAAATCCCCAGGCTCTCATGCCGAAGACGCCGCCGGGATCATATCCCATAGAAATCTGGCCGAAGTTGTTTTTATAATCTTCCACCCGTTCATATTTGGGGCTTTTGGAAAAGGTATCCTTTTTGTCGTCTATGGTTGAGGGGGGTTTTCCGTAATCCCCTGCGCCGGTGCCGAAGGAAACACCGAAGTTCAAATCTTCTCCTGCTTGAAACCCTGCATTTGCATAAAGATTTTTACGCTCATAATCAGAGTTTTCTCTTACCCCGCCATCTTCTTCGGAAGTGGGGGTAAAATCCCGGGACATTTGGAATCCGTCGGATTTTTGTTTGTTGGCCGAAACAAAAAAATCCACTCGCTCATTTCCGCCGGACAGATCTGCACTTGCATCGGAATTGCCCCTCTCGTCAATATCTGCTGACGCATTCCCGCTGAACCCCGGTGTTCCTTTTTTGGTGATAATATTGATGGCGCCTCCCAGTCCTCCCTGGCCGTAGAGTACTGAATGGTTGCCATAGTTCACTTTGATTTTTGCAATTTTTTCCACAGGAATGGTGGCCGGATCAAATTGTCCGTCATAGGTCGAGTTAAAGGGGATCCCGTTTAGCAGAAGCACAACGTGGCGGGACCGAAGTCCCCTGATATTGACCCTTGGGATTCCCTGGGCCCCTTTCCGGACATCCAAACCGGGCAAGAGTTCCAGGGCTTTGGCCAGGGTTTTTACATTTCGAAGTTCAATATCCTTGGCCGTAATCTGACGAAGGGTGCCAATGGATTCCACGCCCCTCTCATCCGGGGCGGTTACCACCACCTCTCCCAGGGTATAGATGTTGTCCGTTACCCCAGCCTCTTCTGCAGCCTGGACCTGGGTCAGGCCCAGGCTGATTGATAAAAATAAAAATGCCCTGAAAAGTTTCTTTACCATTTTTAAAAATGCTCCTTAAATTTAATTTGATTAAAATATAACATTGGGTATCAATCACAGCTATCCGTTTTTGTCAAATAATTGTTGCTTTTGTATCAATTCATGCTCTATAAGTGTAAAATTTTCTAATATGAACCATAACGAACTATTCCAAACGGCATAAAAGAATTAATTATGGGACAATCCCTTGGAAAATCAAAAAACAAGATAAGCCGGGTGGTTTTTTATCTGGTTGTTCTGGGATCTCCCCTGGGTCTCATCTTTTTATCTGTTTTTTTGGGTCGGTATCCCATATCCATTTCAGATATCTTCAGGGTTTTGCTCTCTTTGATCCGTGATCAAGGGGTGAATGAGATCCATTCTTCCATCCTTGTCCATGTCAGACTGCCCCGGGCAATCCTGGCGGCTTTGGTGGGGGGAAGTCTTGCTGTCAGCGGGGCCGCCTTCCAGGGGGTGTTCCGAAACCCCCTGGTCAGTTCGGGCATGCTGGGGGTCAGTTCCGGTGCAGGATTTGGTGCTGCCCTGGCCCTTATCCTGTTTAATAATTTTTTTTATGTTTCCCTCTTTTCCTTCGGGTTTGGACTTGTGGCCGTGTCCCTGTGTTTTTTCATCGGCCGGATAACGGGTGGTTCCCGGCAGGCGGTTACCCTTGTCCTGGGCGGCGTCATTGTGGGGTCTGTTTTTTCAGCGCTGATTTCCTTTCTGAAATATGTGGCAGATCCCTATGATGAACTGCCGGCCATTGTGTTCTGGCTCATGGGAAGTCTTTCCCGGGCGGATTATTCCATGATTTTGCTTGCCGGCATTCCCATGGTGCTGGGGTCTTTTGGCCTGATGGTCATCAGATGGCATTTAAATGTTCTTGCCATGGGGGATAAACAGGCGCATTCCCTGGGCCTTAATGTCAATTTAAACCGGGGGTTTATTATTGTCTGCGCCACCCTGGCCACGGCGGCTGCTGTCTGTGTCAGCGGGGTTATCGGGTGGATAGGGCTTGTGGTGCCCCACATGGGCCGGATGGTGATCGGCAATGACAACAAGGACCTCATTCCGGTCTCTTTTTCCATTGGTGCCTGCTTTTTAATTATTGTGGATATTTTAAGCCGGATGATCAGCACCAGTGAAATGCCCCTAGGTATCTTAACCGCACTGGTCGGCGGCCCGTTTTTTATTTATCTGTTAAAGAAGACAAAGGGCAGGGAATGGTAAACAAGGAAACAACTCCATGCTGACCCTTACAAATGCAGAATTTTCCCATGGGCAAAATCTTATTTTCAAGGCGGTGAATTTAACCGTTTCCAGGGGAGAAACATTTTGTCTCCTGGGCCCCAACGGATGTGGAAAAACCACCCTCATCGACTGTATCCTCGGGTTCCATAAACTAACCCAGGGGCAGATTTTCCTGAAGGATGATGTTGTCGGCACGCTTTCCCCCAGGCAAATCGCCCGGATCATGGCCTATGTTCCCCAAACCCACACCCTCCATTTTTCTTTTTCAGTGCTGGATATTCTCCTTATGGGCAGGACCCCCTATACCCCCTTTTATTCCTCGCCCGGGGCTGCTGATATAAAACGGGCGGAACAACTGCTGGATTCTTTGCATCTCGCCCATTTAAAGCACCGTGATTACACCCGGCTCAGCGGCGGGGAGCGCCAGCTGGTGATGATTCTGAGGGCATTGATCCAGGAGACACCTGTGATTGTCATGGACGAACCCACGGCCCATCTTGATTTTAAAAATGAACTTATGGTGCTTGAAACCATTGTAAATCTCATCAAGGAAAAGGGAATTACCCTGGTCATGGCCACCCATTTTCCCAACCATGCCTTTTATTTTGAAAATGCCGGTATTCCCGTGAAAGTAGGGTTTATGAACCAGCAGCAACTGCATTTGGCAGGGTCTCCTTCCCAGGCATTAACCCAGGAAAATCTTGCCTATTTTTATGGGGTCAAGACATCGGTGATTTCCCAGACCCTTCCCGGAAGAGGGACCCTAAAACAGATTATCCCCCTGCACACCATGGAAAACGATCAATGAAATTATGTTATTGGCTCGCCTTTATTTGCGTTAATTTACTGATTCTGATTGTTCCGGCTTTCTCCGGTACCCCTATTTCTGATACCCCAGCAATTGTTGTCAAAGACTATACGGGCAATCGTCTGACCCTTGATAGGCCAGTTTCCCGCATTGCCTGCCTCTATGCCTTTAGCGGTCATGTGGTTACCATGCTGGGCCGGGGGCAGGATATGGTTGCCGTGGTCAAGGGGTTGAAAAAAGACAAGCTTTTGCATCAGATTGTCCCGGGGGTTCAGCAATTGCCGGTGGTTTCCTCCGGCGGTATTATTCATATAGAAGCATTGCTCAAGACCCGGCCTGATCTCGTTTTTCTCAAGCCGGAAACGGCAAAGATAAAAGCAGAGCTTAAAAAGCTGGCCCGGTTCAAGCTTGCCTATTTTGTAGTCGGTTACAATAATATGGCCCAGCAGATGGAGACCATAGAAATGATGGGCAGGGCCATTGGCTGCCATGAAAAGGCATTGGCCTATACCCGCTATTACAGGGCCATGATCGATCGGGTTCGATCCAGAACGAAAGGGATTGCCGAGGAAAAAAAAGTTCGTCTCTACCACGCCATTAACGAGCCCTATCGAACCGATGCAAAAGGCACCATTGAAGCAGACTGGACTCAAGCCTGCGGTGTCATCAACGTATCGGTTGAAGCAGGGTTGGCTGGCCATGGAAATAAAAAATTTGCAGGCATTGAGCAGATTTTGCTCTGGAATCCCGGGGTGGTCATTGTCAACGAATCCTTTGCGAATCAATTGATTATAGGGGATAAAAAATGGGCTCCCATTCGAGCGGTTCAGGATAAAAAGGTGTTTACCATCCCCGTGGGTATTTCCCGGTGGGGACATCCCGGAGGACTTGAAACCCCCCTGGCGATTCTCTGGACGGCAAAGACGGTCTACCCGGAACTTTTTCAGGATATCGACATGAAACAGGAAGTCAGGGCGTTTTATAAACAATTTTTTAATATCAACCTTGAATACAGGATGCTGGATAAGATCCTCAATGGAAAAGGCATGCGCCTGGATAAACAGGCGTCTTGAGAAAAGGGTTCCATGGGAAAAACATGAATTGATATTTCCCAGAGAAAGGCTATCAACAAAGAAACTTGGGAGCTCAATAAAAATATTTTGACGGACACGCCCCAGGGGGTTATGGTTGGTTTTTATACGTGTGAAGGGGAATAAACCATATGGCGGATATGCTGGTCAGATTATACGATATTATAGAGGTTGCCCCTCTGTTAAAGGGGCTTGGGGATAAAAAGATTTTAATCCGCAGGGCCAGAGCCTGCGAGAAACACCTAATTGTCCAGTGGGTAGGGGACTTGTTCAGTGATGGCTGGGCAAGTGAATGTGAGGTTGCTTTCAGTCATCATCCGGTTTCCTGCTTCATCGCCACTGAAGCGGGGGGAATTTTGGGCTTTGCCTGTTATGACAGTGCGTGCAAGAATTTTTTTGGTCCCACCGGTGTTACCAAGGAGAAACGGTGCCATGGAATCGGCAAGGCCTTGTTATTGTCCTGTCTTCACTCAATGGCGGCCAACGGATATGCCTATGCCATCATTGGCGGAACAGGCCCCGCCGACTATTACGCCAAGGCCATCGGGGCGACAAAAATAGAGGGGTCCACCCCCGGAATTTACGGTGATAAATTGACAAAAAAAACAGCGAAAAAGCTGGATGCAGGTGAGGATTAGAAATCTGGTTCCCCGATTCAGGAAAGGCAAAAGTGAATAGAATTTTAGACCAACTGCAAAAACCTGGCTGATATCATGCCGTCAGATCCGTCATTCAAAATTTTGGAAAGGAAATATTTTCCGGGACTTTTTGTTTATGGGATTATATACTGCCCATTTTTAACCATAGAGAATGGAGGCTGGAATCTGTTGATTCTGTTTAAAAGGAGTTATATTTATGAAAAAAATAGTATTGATTATCCTGATTAGTTTAATGATGCTGCCGGCAGCAAATGCAAAGATTGTGGCAAAAGTAGGCACCCTTGAGATTACGGATAAAGATGTTGACACAAGATTAAAACAACTTCCACCCCAGTACAAAGCCTCCTACGCCTCGGAGGCGGGCCGGAAAATGCTGGTGGAACAGCTTGTTCAGGAAAAACTCATTTATCTCCAGGCCAGAAGCGAAAATTATGACACCAATGCCCTGGTGCTAAAACAATTGGAGAAGACCAAACAACGTCTAATGGTCGGACAATACATAGGCGATGTCTTTAAAAAGATCCAGGTGACCGAAGATGAGTTGAAAACCTATTATGATAAAAATAAAGCCATGTTTGTTCAAAAAGAACAGGTCAAGGCAAAGCATATTCTTTTCAAAACCCAGGAGGAGGCCGTGGCCGCTAAAGCGCGTATTCTAAAAGGCGAATCTTTTGAAGATGTTGCCCGAGAGCTCTCAATTGGGCCCAGCGCCACAAAAGGCGGGGACCTGGGCTGGTTTGAAAAGAAACAAATGGTGCCCGAATTTGCCAACTCAGCGTTCAGCTTGGCAATAGATGAGATAAGTGATCCTGTGAAAACTCAATTTGGGTATCATATTATCAAGGTAGATGAAAAAAAAGCAGCCGGGATCAACTCTTTTGCCGACGCCAGGGCTGAAATGGAAAGGACGCTCACAGGGAACAAACAAAAAGAAAGTATGGAAGAAGTCATTAGAAAAGTGAGAGAAGAAAATCCCGTAACAACCTATTAATGGGATTTGTCCTTGAAATATGAGATTACCGATAAAAAAAGAGGCTGATTTTGGAAAATAAAGCAAGGATTACCCTGGTGATTGGCGGGTGCAGGAGCGGCAAAAGCCGTTTTGCCCTGGATGCTGCCGATCAAATTATAGGCAATCAGGTCAAGGCTGACCCGGCCGGGGGTGGCCGAAAAATATTTTTGGCCACCTCGGTTCCTATGGATCCGGAAATGGACAAGCGGGTGGCTGCCCACCAGGCGGAGCGGGGTGAGGATTGGCAGACCATTGAAGAACCCGTCATGATTCACGAAATTATTGAAAGGGCTTCAAAAACAGCAGATGTGATTCTGGTGGATTGCCTGACCCTGTGGATCTCCAATCTTTTGTTTGCCGAATATGATGAGCCCCGGATCATGGAGGCCACAACTCTTTTGGCTGCAGCCCTGGAAAAAAGCTGTTGTCCTGTTTTCCTCGTGTCCAATGAAGTGGGGTATGGAATTGTGCCGGATAATTCTCTTGCCAGGCAGTTTCGGGACACTGCGGGGCTTGTGAATCAGGAAATAGCGGCAATGGCCGACCAGGTCATCCTGACGGTGGCGGGTATTGACGTTCCCATCAAGCCTTGGAAAAGCCTAACCCGGAATTTGTGTAAATGAGCTATCACCATATTTTTGGCCCGGTCCCCTCCAGGCGTTTGGGCATCTCCCTTGGGGTGGACCTTGTCACCCATAAGATCTGCAGCCTGGACTGTGTCTATTGCGAGTGTGGGAAAACAACAAATTTGACACTTCAACGAAGGGCCTATGTCGCGTTTGAAGCGGTTAAAGCAGAATTGGACCATTATTGGGAACACAATGACGATCCGGACTATATAACCCTTTCGGGTTCCGGTGAACCCACATTAAACCGGGGACTTGGGAGAGTGATCGCCTATATAAAAGATCAAAAACCCGGGGTAAAGGTGGCTGTTCTGACAAACTCCTCCCTGTTAAAGGATCCAGACGTCAGGCAGGAACTGGCCTTGGCTGATCTGGTGGTTCCCTCTCTTGATGCGGTCTCCAAAACGGCATTTGCCCGGATTAACCGGCCGGTTAAAGGATTGCCAGTGGAAGATATTATATTAGGAATTCAAGACTTTGCCAGGGAATTTACCGGGAAAATATGGCTGGAAATTTTTATCCTGCCCGGGATCAATGACACCCCTCAGGAGCTCAAAGCGCTCAAAGCGGTCATTTTGTCCATTGATCCTGAAATGGTTCAGCTAAACACTCTGGACCGGCCGGGCACGGTTTCCCATATCCAGCCGGCATCACCGGCACAACTTGAACGGGTAAAAGAAATCTTAGACATGGATATTATTCAGATTATTGCCAAGGTGGCAGCCAAAAAAAACAGTGGTCAGCACCGTGATATGGTGTCTGCCGTTCTTGAAACCATCCATCGCAGGCCCTGCACCCGGGAGGACTTGGTGGCTATTTTAAATGCAGACCCGCACCAGATGGAAACCCTTTTGGTGGGCCTTGAAGCCGAGGGGCGGATTGAAGCAAGACAGCAGGCCCGGGGTATTTTTTACCAGACTATTAAATAATGGGCCAATCAATAGCGGGTCAATAAATAGAGGACAGGTAATGGACGAGAAAACCAGCAGTTTAACAGATTTAAGATCTGCCATTTTATTTATCACCATTTTGCCAGCGGGTAAAAATGTGGCCTATTCCCCCATGGGCATGATCCGGTTTTTTCCGGTGGTGGGGTTGATCATCGGTGCCTTGCTGGTGCTTTTCGATCTTGTGGTCTCCCAACTTTGGGCAAGCCCTGTGGCAGCCTTGCTGGACCTTCTTTTCCTGGTGGTGGTCACCGGCGCCTTCCATCTGGATGGTCTGGGAGACACGGCAGACGGTATTTTCAGTCACAGGTCACGGGAACGAGCTCTCGAGATCATGAAAGACAGCCGGACCGGTATGATGGGGCTTGTAGCCGTTGTCTGCGGGCTGGCCGTAAAATTGGCGGGTATCTGGTCCGTCAAATCAACCGGGACCCCGGTTCAAATTATCATTTTGTTGTTTATTGTACCGGCCTATTCACGGGCATCCATGATTTTTGGAATCAAAGCCTTAAATTACGGCAGAAAAGGGGAAGGAACCGGCAGGCAACATTTCAGTCGGCCCATTGGTTTGCGTGATTTTTCCTATTGCCTGATCCCCCTTTTTTTCTCCTTGTTCCTGGGGGTTAAGGGCCTGGTGTTGAATAGTGTTTTTTTTATGGGGACGGCCTTAATACTGGTTTTTTATAAGAAAAAGCTTAATTGTATCACAGGGGATATGCTGGGCGCCATGAACGAGGTATTGGAAGCCGTTCTGTTTTTGGTCGTTGGTGCGGCTCTGGTCTTGTAACCCGATTCCCTCTTTTAATAAGGAAACAAACATGATCCAAGGACATGGGGGCAATAAAAGCAAACTTGCAGGGCAGCTGGGCTGTCCTGTTGAAGATATCATTGATATGAGCAGCAATCTTAATCCTCTGGGACCGCCGGACACTGTCCATGCCATTATAAGGGAACGGCTGTCGGCTATTCATTCTCTGCCGGAACCGGATGCGGCCTCCATGTGCAAGGGGTTTGCCCGTTACCATGACATTGATCCCAAGAATGTCATGGCCGGAAACGGCACCACTTTTTTTATCTATACCATCCCAAGGGCCCTTGGGGTTAAAAAGGCTATTATTGCCGGTCCCGCCTATTCAGATTATAAAGATGCCTGCAGAATGCACGGGATAGACCCTACCCATTGCCTGGCGAAAAAAGAGCAAAATTTTCAACTGGATATTGACAAGGTCTCCGGAATGGCAAAGGGAGCTGACCTGGTCTTTTTGTGCAACCCCAACAATCCCACGGGAATTTTGACACCCAAAATCAAGATTGCCTATCTGATTAAACGCCACCCGAACACCTGTTTTGTGGTGGATGAATCCTATCTGCCCTTTGTGGACGATGCCCGGAATCTTTCCTTTGTTTCCGACACCCATTATCCCAACCTGCTGGTCTTGTCTTCCATGTCAAAGATATTTAAAATTCCCGGACTTCGCACGGGGTTCTTAAGCGGGGGCACCTCCTTGATAGACAAAGTCATGGAGCATTTCCAGCCCTGGAGTGTCAACTCCCTTGCCCAGGAAGTGATCACGGATATTTTTGCCCACCCCCAAGCAATTGAACCCTTTTATCAACGGACCCGGGCCTATATACGCGAGGAAAAGCAGGTGTTTCGCCAGGCCCTCCAGGGAATTTCGGGCATTTCCCTCTTTGATGCACCCACCTATTTTATCCTGGCGGAACTGGGCAAGATGACAGCCCCTGATTTTTGCTGGGCCATTGGCCAGGATAAAATTTTGATCCGGGATTGTGGAAATTTTCATGGACTTAGTGACCGGTTTGTGCGGTTTTCCCTCAAGACAAGAGATATCAACCTGGCCCTGACGGACAGTATTAAAAAGAACCTGGCCCCTAAGACGGCAGCCCATGTGTGAGATTCACTGGTATGTTCTCTTTTTTGCCTTTGTCCTGGATTTTATTGTGGGGGATCCCCGATGGTTGCCCCATCCTGTGGTGGGCATGGGGGCTGCCATCTCCTGGTTTGAACCCCGGTTTCGGCGCTGGATTTCAAACCCGTTTTTTTCAGGGATTTTATTTGCTGTCTTTTTGATAATCTCCACCTGGGCTCTTTCCTTTGGACTTGTACGCTTGGCGGTTTGGGTTCATCCCCTGCTGGGGACCGGGGTGCAGGTGCTGCTTCTTTTTTATTGTTTTTCTGCAACCAGCCTGGTTGATGCGGCCAGGGAGGTGGCCTGCCCCCTTGAAGCTCATGATATTGGAATCGCCCGAAAAAAAGTTGCCATGATTGTGGGGCGCGATACCCGGGATCTGGACGAGGCTGCTGTCATCCGGGCCACAGTGGAAACCGTGGCGGAAAATTTTGTGGACGGGTTTTTGTCGCCTCTGTTTTTTACCCTGCTGTTCGGGGTGCCCGGTGCCATGGCCTATAAAATGGTCAATACCCTGGATTCCATGGTAGGGTATAAAAATGAGACCTATCTTTTGTTTGGCCGGGCATCTGCACGGATTGATGACCTGGCCAATTTTATACCGGCAAGGCTTTCGGTTCTGGTGATCGGTCTTGCCGCTTTTTTATTGTCTGCTCAAAGAGGGCTGTCTGCCCTGAAAACAGGTATCGTCCAGGGACGGCGGCATAAAAGCCCCAATGCCGGTTACCCGGAAGCTTGTTTTGCCGGGGCCCTGGGAATTCGCATGGGCGGTCCCAATGTTTACCATGGAAAATTAGTGGACAAGCCCTATATTGGCGGGCAATTTTTAGATCCGGACATCACGGGGATCGACCGGGCCTGTGAACTGATGCTGCTCGCCACACTGATCGCAACCCTTGCTGCCTGCGGGGTGAGCCTGCTGTTTGTTTAAGGGGAGAAAACAGATGAAAGAAAAGATGCTGCCATTGCCCGACCGGCCCGACCGACCCTTCAGGCTGGCCACCACTTCCTTTATTTATCCGGACCACATCCTTCCCAATGTTCGGAAAATTGGGCCATTCTTCGACGAGATTGAGCTGCTGGTATTTGAAAGTCAGCCCAAGGGAGTACTGCCCTCCCGGGCGGATGTCAGGGAGCTTGACCAATTGTCCGAAGACCTAGGTCTTAGCTATAATATTCATTTGCCCACGGATATTAGCCTGACAGACCCCTCCGGGACACAACGGGCAAAGGCTGCCGATACCTTGCTTGCGGTAGTGGAATTGTTTGCCCCCCTAAGACCCACCACCTTTACCCTTCATTTGCCCATGGACAGGGGAACCGCCACCCGGGAAGATCTTCTTTGGGACAAACGGGCGAAAAAGGGGTTGGAACTTCTGGTGCCAAGGCTACCCGATCCGGGCCTGATTTCCCTTGAAACCCTCTGGTACGCCCCGGACACTCTTTACCCTCTGGTCAAGGATTATGATCTTTCCCTGTGCATTGATGTGGGACACCATTTTAAATACGGCCATGATTTGAGAGCCACCTTTGAACGCTTCAAGGACAAAATACCCCTTGTTCATCTCCACGGCGTGGATTTTTCAGGCCCGGTTCCCAAGGGCCACACCCGCCTGGACAGGCTTCCCCATGAGCTGTTTATGCTTACAACCGAACTTTTGACCGCCTATGAAGGGACGGTTTCCCTGGAAGTTTTTAACCTTGAAAATTTAACCCGATCCCTGGGGAAACTTTCCAAGGTTTTCAGCAATATTCCAAAGTTAGAATTATAGCAGTTCCTATTTTCAATTGTTGTTTAAACGGATTGATTTAAAAACCCATTTTATATGTTACAATTGATCCCATGAAAAGAAGAATTGAATTATTGGCGCCAGGTGGTGATATTGATTCCATACGAGCGGCCATTATGGCAGGGGCAGATGCTATTTACTGCGGTCTGGATAGATTTAATGCGAGAAACCGGGCAACCAATATTTCTTTTGAAGATTTAAATGGGGTTATACATCTTGCCCATGGACATGACTGCAAAGTTTTTCTGACCCTTAATATCATCCTTGTGGGAAGTGAAATACCAGCCCTTATAAAATTACTCAATCAACTGGTTAACACCGGAATAGATGGGGTCATTATTCAGGATTTGGGATTATTTTATCTTTTATCAACCTATTTTAAGCGCTTTGAAATACATGCCTCTACCCAGTTAAATACCCATAATGAAGGCCAGATAAAATTTTTAAGCAGGCTTGGGGCCAGCCGGGTGAATCTTGCAAGGGAGTTGAATATTGAACAGATACGATCCTTGACGGTGGCGGGGCATAAAAAGAATATGTTAACGGAAGTATTTGTCCATGGTTCCTATTGTCTTTGTTTTTCTGGTATCTGTTATATGAGTTCTGTCCAGGGTGGCAATTCCGGAAATCGCGGCCGATGCAGTCAACCCTGTCGAGATAGATATGTCACAACACCCCAAGGTAAAGATTTCCCCCTTAACCTTAAGGACAATTCAGCTTATCTTGATCTAAGGGAACTTGCCGATGCAGGGGTTGCATCTCTTAAGATTGAAGGCAGAATAAAGAAGTTTGATTACGTATTTACGGTGGTCGACTGCTGGAAAAAACAACTTTCCAGTTTCTATACTCACAACAGGCTTAGCACGGACACTCGTGAGTTGTATAAGGTGTTTAACCGGGATTTTTCAAACGGCTATTTAAAGGGAGATATCAATAAACAGATGTTTATTGATAATCCCCGGGATCATTCAATCAAACAATTTGCCAGCATTGATGAAAATTCCAAGAATAAAAAAAGGCTACAAGACAAAATAGACTATTATGAAGAAAAAGAAGACATTATCACCCGGGTTAAACAGAAAATAAAAAAATTGAGTATCGCTAAAATACCATTAATAATTAGCATTTCAGGGAAAGTGGATACCCCTCTAACCGTCTCCATAAAAACACCGGACACCTCCTTTATTCTGCTTTCAAAAACAAACCTTGTAACTATAAAAAACAGGGCAAAGAGTCTAACCCACAACTTTTTGTTGGCGAAATTCAGCGCGTTAAACGATACTGCCTATTACATTGAGCGCCTGGAGGTGGAAAATCTTGGGCCGGATCTTTTTATATCCTTTAAAGAACTGAGGACAATAAAAAAAGAGTGTTTATCCTGCTTAACGGGCTTAAAAGAAATCATGGGCTCCATTGAAGTTCCTCGTTTAAAAAAAGCCCCTCCCCTAAAAAGGAAACCTGTCCTTGGGATATTAATTTCTTCCCCGAAGGATGTTCATCTTTGTTCTGGGACCTGTGCAAAACTTTTTTTTCAACTTCCCAATTGTTTTAAAAATGAGGTTTCTGGTTTGATCTCTCTTTTTTCAGACAATCCCCAATTAACGCCCTGGTTCCCTTCTGTTCTCATGGAAGAAAATTATGGGGCTGCCACAAAATTTCTTGAACAGGTGAAACCAGGCCGCATTGTGACCGATAATACCGCAATTGCCTATGAAGCCTTTAAACGGGGAATCCCCTGGATAGCAGGACCCTCTCTTAATATGGTGAATTCCTTTGGTCTCGTATGTTTGAAAGAAAGGTTTAATTGTTATGGGTCCTTTATTTCAAATGAAATCAGCAAATATCAGATAAAAAGTATTGTCCGGCCTGAAAATTTTAACCTGTACTATCGTATCTATCATCCGATTTTGTTGTTATCGAGCCGGCAATGTTTGTTTCACCAGGTGATCGGGTGTGAAAAAGATAGAATGGATGAGGACTGTATTCAAGATTGTCAAAAATCTTCAGTCATTACAAATTTAAAAAAAGAGCCCCTGTTTATTGAAAAAACAAAGGGGAATTACCCTTGTATTTATAATCATCATCATTTTTTGAATACAGATATTGTCGGGGATATACCCGATTTTTTTTCTCGTTTTTTCATTGATTTACGGGATATAAAAACCGAAACAACACTAGAGATGGATAAATCCGGCATAATACAGCTGTTCGAAAATTTTCTAAAGGGAACGCTTGGTGCCCGGGAGGAACTTGAACAGAGGGTTCATCCCGCAACCAACATTCAATACACAAAAGGGATATAGGAAACATTCAATTAGGCCAGTGCTGATGCATGAAAATTAAAACGCTATAACACCAGAGCCCTTGACCGGTACAAAAAATTATTTTGTCGATAGACTATAAATAAATATTGGGGTTGGTTTTAACCTAGCCCATTTAGCTTGCTAAGGCTCGGTGAAAAATGGGAAATATACCATATAGGACGTTCTTTTGAAAAAATAGAGGAGTCGAAACTTTTTTAACTTTATTTATATTTAAAAACAAATTATAATTATAATTATAATTTGTTTTTAAATATAGGGGGATATTGATATGAGCCAAATAACTATTTATCTCGATAAGGATGTTGAGGTGAAATTAAAGGCGGCTGCGAAGTCAAATAATTTATCTGTCAGCAAATGGATTGCCGGAATCATACAAGAAAAAATTGCCACCGAATGGCCGAAAAATATCGTTGGCCTGGCGGGAAGTTGGGGGGATGAGTTCCCAACGATTGAAGAAATCAGGTCGAATTCTGGACAGGATTGTCCCCGGGAGTCTTTTTAAATGTATGTCCTTGATACCAACATAGTCATATATTTTTTTAAAGGGATGGGGGGTGTTGCCGAAGAAATTTTTTCGAAATCTCCTGAAGAAATTTTTATATCAGCGATCACATTGCATGAACTGGAGGTGGGGGTAGCAAAATCTGACAACTCACCCAAAACAAAGACGGAATTAGATACTTTTGTATCGAGCATTATTGTTTTGCCCTTTACATCAAAAGAGGCAAGGTTCTCTGCTGAGATCAGGGCAAGTCTTGAAGCCCAGGGTCTGCCGATAGGCCCCCTGGATAATCTTATTGCGGGAGTTGCATTGAGTCTGAATGCCACTTTGGTTACGCATAATACCAAAGAGTTTAACCGGGTTAAAGGTCTAAGGATTGAAGACTGGTTAAGTTAAAGGCACAAAGAAAATACTTCATGAAAAATCTGGGCATAATACAGCTATAGTACTCCAACTTTGGTTTATATTGGCATATTATTTGCTCAAAGCGATCATTCTAAATAAAAAAATCGACTATAAACAATCACTATGATCATTGATAAATACATGATGCAGCCAACTACTTAAATGATGGAGGTTCGTATGGATGTATCAAAGTATCAGTTTGACGATGATGAAATTGCTAAATTGCATAAATACAGAGACAATCAACCCGATGTACGGCTAAAAGTAAGATTTATCACTCTCTTAATGCTGGCCAATGGCGTTGAACTTAAAACGATTGCATCAATTATCGGGAAATCTATTAAAACCATTGAAAACTGGTATTGCCAGTACGTAACAAGAGGAATCAACAGCTTAAACTCTTTTCAATACAAGCCAAAACAATCCTACCTGGCTTCAGTGCAAATCAATCAGGTTGTAAGCTGGGTAAAAGAGACTAACCCAGGAAAAACTAAAGAAGTTAAAAAATATATCATAGACCATTTTAAAGTTGATTACAGCATTGAAGCCGTAAGAAAATTGCTTAAAAAAAAAGGACTTAAAGTTTTACGGCCCAAGGTTGTGCCTGGCAACCCACCCAGCGAAGAGGAACAAAAAAAAACATCAAAAAATATTTCGAAATGAAACTTACAAGCGAACCAGGAACTGTGTTTTTATTTGGAGATGGCATGCATTTGATACATCAGAATGTTCCGGGGCTTTGCTGGGGAGATCCCAAAGATCCACCAATGTTAAAAATCAATACAAGCCGTCAGCGTCTGAATATATTAGGCGCTTATAACCCAGATTCGCTTTCATTTGTTCACCTTACCAGGGAAGAAAATTGTGATGCGCAACGGGTTATTGAATACTTCAGTGTAATCATAAAAGCCTATAATAAAGCCCCTGGCATTGTACTTATTTTGGATAATGCCAAATATTTTAAGGCAAAAATTGTTAGAGAATGGCTTGAAAAGCACCCGAAACTCAAATTAGAATTTCTACCGCCATATGCACCAAACCTGAATTTGATTGAGCGTTTCTGGCGCTTTGTCAAAGAACATCTTGTAAAAAACAGATATTATAAAAAGTATAAAACATTTCGTGCTAAGGTATTTCAATTTCTCAATCGTATCGACGAACATACCAATGAGCTGGAAACATTAATGGTGGAAAAATTTGAAATTGTAAAAATGAAGGCACAAACTATGCCAAAAAAAACCTAAATTGGAGTACTATATTCGAAAATTTTCTAATGGGGGATCCTGATTCCCAAAAGGAACTCCAACAAAAGATTCATCCCACAAGCAACATTCAATACAAAAAAGGGATATAGAAAACATTCAATTAGGAGAGTTTTCTTGAACAAACCTGTTACAATATGGTATCTTTAGAAAATTTTTTTATGGGGCGGCCTGTTGGTTGATTCCATGCCTATCCGGTTAAAAAAGGTTAATATCTTCTGGTGGTTTTGCTCAATATTCGCATTCCAGAGGAGGGTTGACATAAAAGGACTTTTTCAAAGTCATGCAGGGTCAGCAAACCAAAGGGAAGTCCAACCTGTGGTAACCGGATAGGCTAGGTTGATTCTATCTTCTGCAGACTTTAAATTTTTTGATAATAGGATAGTGAAAACAATGTCTCTGGTTCAAAAGAGAAGGAAAACCAGACAGATTTGTGTGGGGAATGTCAAGGTGGGGGCCCTAAGTCAGGTGTCTGTCCAGTCCATGACCAATACCTATACCCAGGATGTGGACGCCACCGTGGGACAGATTTTGTCCCTTGAAAAGGCCGGGTGCGAGATTGTGAGGGTGGCGGTTCCGGATATGGAATCAGCCCTTGCCATCCGGAAGATTAAGGATAGGATTCACATCCCCTTGATTGCCGACATCCATTTTGATTTCAGGTTGGCTCTGGCTGCAGCCGAGGCGGGTTGTGACGCGCTTCGGATCAATCCTGGCAATATCGGGGACACAAAAAAGATACAGGCCGTGGTGGATGCTTCCCGTGCCCATGGGATTCCCATCCGGGTGGGGGTCAATGCCGGGTCCCTGGAACGGGAAATTGAAAAAAGACTGGGCACCACGGCAGAAGGTATGGTGGAAAGTGCCCTGTCCAATATCCGGATCCTGGAAGATCTGGGCTTTTATGACATCAAGGTGTCCCTCAAGGCCTCGGATGTGACACGGACGGTTGAGGCCTATCGCATGCTGGCACCGCTTACCGACGTTCCCTTCCATGTGGGGGTCACCGAAGCAGGAGGGCTCTATGCCGGGATTACCAAATCTGCCATTGGCATCGGGATGCTCTTGTCCGAGGGAATCGGGGACACCATCCGGGTCTCATTGACCCGGGACCCGGTGGAGGAGATTCGGACAGGCTTTGAGATTTTGCGGGCCCTTGGCATCAGAAGCCGGGGACCGGAGCTGATTTCATGTCCCACCTGCGGTCGGTGTAAAATCGATTTGTTTAAAATTGCCGAAGAGGTAGAAAAAGCTTTACTTGAACGTTCCACTAAGATTAAAGTTGCTATTATGGGGTGTGTGGTAAATGGCCCCGGAGAGGCAAAGGAAGCTGACATCGGTATTGCAGGGGCCGACGGTCAGGGGATAATTTTTAAACACGGAAAGGTATTCAAACGGGTGGACCAGGATCAATTGGTTGCTGAACTGCTCGCTGAAATAGATAAGATGACAGCAAATTTGGAGGAATGGAATGGCAAAGAAGAATAAGACAGCAATCACCCCGACCCGGGAGGAAGACTACTCCCAATGGTATCAGGAGGTTATAAAGGCCTCTGATATGGCAGAGAACTCGCCGGTCAGGGGCTGCATGGTGATCAAGCCCTGGGGGTTTGCACTCTGGGAAAATATCATGCACGATATGGATGCAATGTTCAAGGAAACCGGCGTCCGAAATGCCTATTTTCCCTTGTTTATTCCATTGAGCTATCTTGAGCGGGAGGCCGAGCATGTGGACGGGTTTGCAAAGGAGTGCGCTGTTGTTACCCACCACAAGCTGGAAAAAGGACCGGACGGAAAACTGGTTCCCGCAGGGGAGTTGGCAGAACCGTTGATTGTCCGCCCAACTTCCGAAACCATCATTGGCGAGTCCATGTCAAAGTGGACCAGTTCTTACCGGGACCTGCCCATTCTGCTCAACCAATGGGCCAATGTGGTCAGATGGGAGATGCGGACCCGGATGTTTCTGAGAACCAGTGAGTTTTTGTGGCAGGAGGGCCATACCGCCCATGCCAATGAAGTTGAAGCCCGGGAGAGGACCCAGGAGATGCTCGATATCTATACCCGGTTTGTGGAGGAGCACCTGGCCATGCCCGTTATCCGGGGATGCAAAACCGAGTCGGAACGATTCCCCGGAGCCGATGATACCCTGTGCATTGAAGCCATGATGCAGGATAAAAGAGCGCTTCAGGCCGGGACTTCCCATTTTTTGGGCCAAAATTTTGCCAAGGGGTCCAATATTAAATTTCAGAATGAAGCAGGTGAAGAATCCTATGCATGGACCACCTCCTGGGGGACTTCCACCCGGATGATCGGCGGTATGATCATGGTTCATTCCGATGATGACGGCCTGATTATGCCGCCTCGTGTGGCACCGGCCCATGTGGTGATCCTGCCCATTATTAAAAAAGGCGGGGACAACACCCAGGTGATGGAGAGCGCGGCTTCCTTGAAACAGGCCTTAAGGGCCGTGGATTTTCACGGCCGAAAGGTGGAAGTGGAAATTGATGCCAGGGATATCGGCGGCGCCCGGGGGTGGGACTGGGTGAAAAAGGGAATTCCCGTCCGCATTGAGCTGGGACCAAGGGATATTGACAACAACTCTGTGTTCATGGCAAGACGTGATACCAACGAAAAAAAGCCCATGGACAGAGACGAGTTTATCAATGGAATTGCACCACTTTTGGATAATATTCAGGATACGTTGTTTCAACGGGCCTTGCAGTTTAGAGAGGACCATACCCTTTCCATTGATTCTAAAAAAGCGTTTTACAAGCTGTTCACAAAGGCAAAGGGGTATGAAAACGGGGCCTTTGTTTACTCCCATTGGTGCGGCTCCAAAGCGTGTGAAGAAAAGATTAAAAAGGAGCTTTCCGTGACCATTCGGTGCATTCCTTTTGACAGTCCCGAAGAAGCAGGGGCTTGCATCTGCTGTGGCAATGCCAGCTCCAAAAGAGTTTTGTTTGCCAAGGCCTATTAAATGGATGACCGGGCGAGATATTTGACAAGAGACAGGGGTTGTGCTAGGCCATGATTCGAATCACCGACATATTGGATAAGATTTACGAGTATAACCCGGATGCGGATCTTTCCATCATTGACCGGGCCTATATCTATTCGGCCCGGGTCCATGAAGGCCAGGTAAGGCTTTCCGGGGAGCCTTACCTTTCCCATCCCCTGGAAGTGGCTGATATTCTGGCCAACATGACCCTGGATGTGGAAAGCATTGCAGCAGCTCTCCTCCATGATGTGATTGAGGATACACCGGCCACCAAAGAGGATATTGATAAAATGTTCGGCCCGGGAGTGGCCCATATTGTTGAGGGGGTCACAAAGCTGTCCAGCCTGCCTTTGCCCAAATCTTCCGCCACCAAGATTGCCCAGCAGGCCGAGTCTTTGCGCAAGATGATCCTGGCCATGGCCGATGATATCCGGGTGGTGCTCATCAAACTGGCAGACCGGATTCATAATATGCGGACCCTTAAATACCACAGGACACCGGAAAAACAGGCCTCCATTGCCCAGGAAACCCTGGATATTTATGCCCCCATTGCCGCCCGGCTGGGGATCTTCTGGATCAAGCACGAACTGGAGGAAATCGCTTTTTATTATACCCTGCGGGATGAGTATGAGCGCATTGATGCCCTTGTGAACACGGCAAAGGATAAAAAAGAAAATTATATCAAAGAGGTCAAAACCAGCCTTCAGTATAAAATGGAGGAGATGGAACTGCCCTGTGATATAAAGGGCCGGTATAAACAGCATTACAGCATCTATCAGAAGATGCTCTCCCAGAGTCTGGAGTTTGAGGAGGTCTATGACATCATTGCCTTCAGGCTTATTCTGGACACGGTGCCCCAGTGTTATGCCGCCATGGGCGCCATCCACTCCATGTGGAAACCCATCTATTATAAGATAAAGGATTATATCGGCAATCCCAAACCCAATATGTACCAGTCCATCCACACCACGGTGGTGGGTCCCAAGGGAGAACGGGTGGAAATCCAGATCCGGACCAAGGAGATGAATCAGATTGCTGAATCGGGGATTGCCGCTCACTGGAGTTATAAAGAAGGGACCAAGATAGATGAAAATACCGGGGAATTGTTTGCCTGGATCCGAAATCTGGTGGAAAATCAGGAAAACTATAATGATCCGGATGAGTTCCTGGAAAATGTCCGCATTGATCTGTACCCTGATGAAATTTATGTGTTCACCCCCCAAGGAGAGATAAAGACCCTGCCCAAAAAGGCAACCCCTGTTGATTTTGCTTATATGATCCATACCGAGGTTGGGGCTGCCTGTACCGGGGCCAAGGTCAGCGGCAAGCTGGTGCCCCTGACCCATGAGCTTAAAACCGGTGATACCATTGAAATTATCACTACCAAGGGGCACCATCCCAGTGCAGACTGGCTCACTTTTGTCAAGACCGTCAAGGCCAGGACCAAAATTCGCGCCTATATCAATGCCCGGGAAAAAGAGCGCAGTTATTCGTTGGGCCGGGAAATGTGTGAAAAGATTTTCAGGAAAAAGAACCAGAATTTTAATGCCCTGGTAAAATCCGGTGAAATCAAGACAGCAGCAGAATTTTACGGGTTCAAAACCGTGGATGATCTCATCGCCCATGTGGGATTTGGTAAGCTGACCCCCTTGCAGATTTTAAACAAGATTCTGCCGGATCTTGGGGAGCCCCGGGAAGAAAAGGAGAGTTTTTTCCAAAAAATTGCTAGTAGGACAAAACGGAAAACCGATACCGGTATCATTGTCAAAGGCCTCCATGATATTCTGGTCCGGTTTTCCAAATGCTGCAATCCTTTGCCGGGAGACCCCATAATAGGCTTTATTACCCAGGGTCAGGGCGTGACCATTCACAGCAAGAATTGTATCAATGTCATGAAAATGAGCAATGAACGTAAAATAGAGGTCCAGTGGAGTGAGGATTACACCGATACCTACCCCGCCAGTATCCGGATCAAGACCAGTGACCGGCATGGCCTTTTGGCCGATATTGCCGCGGTGATCAGTAAATCCAAAGCCAATATTTTAAATGCCCAGAGTGAAACATCTGAAGCGGGTATTGGTCTGTTTTATTTTACCTTTATGGTGGAAAGTTCGGCACAACTTCGTAAAATCATGTCGGAAATACGGCGGGTTAAAAAGGTTACGGATGTCAAACGGGTGGTGAGAAATGATTAGACCAAATAAGATTAAGCCAAATCAGATTAGAAAAAATTATACAACAAAAGTCCGGACATCTATATGAATAGATATCCAGACCTGAAGTTTTGTTCTCTATAATCTGCTGCTGCCCAACAAAAGGGATTAAGCGGCTTTTGTAACCTTGCCTGCCTTAATACAATTGGTGCATACATCAATTCTTCTGACGCAACCCTCTTTAATAACAGCACGCACTTTTTGGAGGTTTGGGTTGAATACTCTTCTATTTAAATTGTGAGCATGGCTGACATTGTTGCCGACCATTGGTTTTTTACCGCAAATAGCACATTGTTTTGACATATCTTACACTCCTCAAAGAAAAACACTTTAACAAAATAATAACCCGGAATTAATACACCAATCAAAAAGAAAAGTAAAGATCAATTGTTATTCTTCTGAGGTTTTATTTGCCAGCTCAGTGCATTTCGGGATTTTATTTAGAGCAGACTTGCTTTGCTCGGTTCCGGGAAAATATTCGACAATATATTCATACCGCTTTAACGCACTCTTGTATTCTTTTGTTTTATAATAAAAATTGGCCACAGCCAGTTCATGGTCGATAATATTATCCAGGCATTTTTTTATATTCTCTTTTGTGTCCTTGCCATATTCATTGCCCGGGTATTGATCTGCAAGCCGTTGGAATTGGGCCAGGGCATTTTTAGCCGGGGTGTCATCCCTGTCGATGGTGTCGATCTGCTTGAACCAGCACAGGCCGATTTGGTTGATAAGATAGGGAACCGCATCATTTCTGGGATGCATTTTTTCAAACGAGTTGTATCCCATGATGGCTTCATCATATTGTTCCAGGTGAAAATGGGCGTCGGCAATCTTGAGCTCGGCCAGGATGGCATATTTACTGAAGGGGTACCAGTCTTTCAGATCTGTGTAAGCTTTGATCGCATCCGTGTAGTCTTCATCCATGAATGAAGATGCACCTTCTGCAGCCAATTGTTCGGCATTTTTATTCATCTGGCCCGAGGATCCATCAAAAAGGGAGCAGCCGGAGATGAAAAAAAATAAAACGCCTATCCATAAAAGTTTTATCAAAGAAAGTTTTATCAAAGAAAGTTTTATCAAAGAAAGTTTTATCAAAGAAAGTTTTATCAAAGAAAGTTTTATCAAAGAAAGTTTTATCATTGCTATAAATTCTCGATATAATGTTCAGCATTAACCGCTGCAATGGCTGCATCGCCCACGGCAGTTGCTATCTGTCTCAGGGGGGTGTCCCGAACATCGCCAGCCACATAGACGCCGGGAACGCTGGTCTGCATGTTTGCGTCTGCAGCAATAAACCCAAATTCATCTGTTTTAACCGCGTCGTTTAAAAATTGGGTATTGGGTAAAATCCCCACCCAGATAAAACAGCCGTCTGCTTTAATGGTTGTTTTTTTGTCGGTTTTCAGGTTTTTGACATGGACGTTTTCAATTCCGAAAAGACCGTCCACACCCGTGACCACTGAATCCCATACAAACTCTATCTTGTCGTTGGCAAGGGCCCTTTCCTGAAGAATTTTGGTTGCCCGAAGTTCATCCCTGCGATGGACCAGAAAGACCTTTTTTGCAAATTTAGTCAAAAAGATGGCTTCCTGCACCGCGGTATCTCCGCCGCCAATGGCCACAACTGTTTTCTCCTTGAAAAAAGGAGCGTCGCAGGTGGCACAAAAGGAAATTCCTTTGCCCATGTATTTGTCTTCACCAATCCCTAACTTTTTGGGTGAGGCTCCCGATGCAATGATCAGGCTTTTTGTTTGTATGCTCCGGTCTTTGAGAACTATTTCTTTTGTATCAGCCGAAAGGTTCAGGGAGTGGACCTGTGCTGTTTGGATTTCCAACCCAAGGTCTTCTGCCTGGACTCTCATCTTTTCAGCCAGGTCATAGCCGCTGATACCCTCGGGAAATCCTGGATAATTTTCAATCCAGTCTGTTATAAGAATCTGACCGCCAGGTACTGCTTTTTCAAGGAGCAAAACCTTCATTCTAGCTCTGGCGGCATATATTCCGGCGGTCAGGCCAGCAGGGCCAGCGCCGATAATTACAAGATCATAATCCACTGTCATGGTAAATACTCCTTACAAAATCCCTTTGATTGTTTCTTCAAGCTTTTCCTTGGCAACCATGCCGGTAATCTGTTCGGCTATTTCACCATTTTTAAAGAAAATGAGGGTAGGAATGGCCTGGACGCCGTATTTACTGGGACTTAAGGGGTTCTCATCCACATTTACCTTTGCAAAGGCCATCTGATCTCCGTAGGTTTTGCTAAGGGCTTCAACGGTGGGGCCGATGGCTTTACAGGGACCGCACCAGGGAGCCCAGAAATCTACCATTACGGGTTTGTCTGATTTTAAAACAATTTCTTCGAATGAATCGTCATCGATTTCTAAAATATTTTCTGTCATGGTCATTATCCTTTAGATTACAAAATTTATTAGCTTACAAAATTGCCTATAAATATAGGATCATATTTATTCTTTGTCAATTCATCAATCTGTTGGATCCAGATGAAACGCCCCGAATCCGTCAAACAATCTTCCCTTCGGGTGATTTTAGATTCAGGGCGTTTCCTTTGCTTTTTCTTTTAACCTGTTTGCGGGGTTTTTTGTTTACCAATTTTCCGCCAGCACCTCAAAATGTGCTTGGGGGTGAGCACAGGCCGGACACATCTCAATGGCCTCTTTGCCTTCATGGACATATCCGCAATTGCGGCACCGCCATTTAACACTGGTTCCTTTTTTAAATACTTTGCCCGCCTCTATATTGGCGGCAAGTTCACCATAGCGTTTGTCGTGCTGTTTTTCAGCGATTGCGATCATTTCGAAAACAATGGCAATGGCACCAAATCCCTCTTCTTTTGCAACGGCAGCAAAGTTCGGATACATCTGGGTCCATTCATACTCTTCCCCGGCAGCTGCCTCTTTCAAATTCTCAAGGGTGGTACCGATCACCCCGGCAGGGAAGGCCGCAATGATCTCCACCTCGCCGCCTTCCAGAAATTTAAAAAGTCGTTTGGCATGTTCTTTCTCCTGGTTGGCTGTTTCTGTAAAAATTTCAGAAATCTGAACATACCCTTCCTTTTTAGCCGCACTTGCAAAATAGGTGTAACGGTTACGGGCCTGTGACTCCCCGGCAAAAGCGGTTAATAGATTCTTTTCAGTCTGGGTTCCTTTTAAACTTGCCATACTTTTTTTCTCCTATGATCTAAGATGCGAATACTAACAGGTGGTTAGTTTGTGAAATATATACTATAATTATAGTGGTTTTAAAAGAAGTTTATCTCCTTACCGCTCCATTATTCTTGAGAGACCAATGCTCTGTTCCAGCGATTTATTTATGCCATTTATATAATCTTTATTCTTACAAGGCTTTGACAGGTGATCAATGTTGGAATCCTTTGATTTTAGCCTTTTTATGGATTCTAAAAATTCAATATTCCCTGAAATAAACAAAATTGGAATTATTTTGTCTGTTTTCCTGATATGATTGTACACGTCCATACCGTTAACTTTTCCTGGAAGGACATAATCCAAACTTATAAAATCATATTGGTTTCTATCAAATAAATCCATTGCAACTTGCCCATCATTAGCGATATCAACTTTATGATTACAGGGTTCATGGGATAGTATTCTATACTGAACACCTGATATTGCCGGTTCATCCTCCACAAGAAGAATAGATTTATCAAAACACATTTTTTCTTTTCGGATTTGAGTTTTTTCTTCGCTTGTTAATTCTTTTTTGATGACTGGCAGGCGTATAGTGAATGTCGTAGATCCAAATTCAGATTTAACTGAAATACTGCCCTTATGCTGTTCAATGTATTTTTTAACATTGGCCATGCCATAACCGGTTCCTTTAATGGCTCTTCCATATGAACCGGTTATATCCTTAGTTCCTTTCAGGGTAAAAGAGGGTTCATAAATATTTTCCAAATTTTCTTTGGTAATCCCACACTCATTATCCTCAATTTCAAAACATATATTTTCATCCAGACAATAGGTTCGAAGCATTATTCTGGGATGTTCAGACATACTTGTGGCGTGGATTGAATTTTGTATTAGATTTATAAGCGCATGCTCGATCATCCCTGGATCAGCAAGCAAATCTGGTACTCCTGGTTTGTCTTCTTTTATCAGTTCAATACCTTGGAAATCCTTTTTTAACAGATTTACAACAAGGTCTATTTTTTCACTGATTCTGAAGAATTCTTGCTTAGGTTCCTTGGTCTTTGGCAAATGCAATTAAATTTCTGGTTAAATTTTTCCCACGTAAGGTCTGCTCAAATATTAATTCAAGTTTTTTCAGTGGAGATTTTACATAGTACGGTTCAAACTTTATTTTGTCTCTTTTAAGCCAAATAGAAGTGGGCATTCTTATTAATAGTTGCAAGTGTTTTTCCATGTAAATCTTCAATGCCGCCAATGTAAGGCGCATTCTTACGGGTCAAAATCACCAAGGGAAAAGAAAGATATGGTGTAGAAAAATTTTTGGTATTTTGCTCAAATGAATAAAACAATAGTACAATAACCTGTGATCTATTGCAAATTCAATACATTTTCAAGTTAACACAGAACGGATAAAAGCATTCATTTCAGCATAGCGGATCTTTTCCACCCGGGCCTTGCCCAGGGCTTCAAGGAAGACAAAATAAAGGTCGCTGCCCAGTTTTTTCTTGTCCCTGGAGGCGATTTCTATGATTTGGTCCGCCTTGTAATCCAGTTCTACCGGAAGGTTGAGCTCTTTTAAAAGGGTGGTTATCCTATTCACATCAGCCTGGGCGATCATGCCTTTTTTTTGGGAAAACAGGGCGGCAGCAACCATGCCCAGGGATACGGCTCTGCCATGGCCGGTTTGATCCTGCTTTTTCTGATCTATCGTTTTCTGATTTAATTTTTCTTGATTTAATTTTTCAATGGCATGGCCGATGGTGTGGCCGAAGTTGAGTTTTCTCCGCTCTCCTGCTTCTCGTTCATCGAGCTGAACCACCTGGGATTTGATGGCAACGGAATCTGCCACCAGCCGGAAAATAGTATCCCGGTCAAGGTCCAGGGCTTTTTGACGATTCTCTTCAATAAACGACAGCAGGGCGGCATCGCAGATCAGGCCGTGTTTGACTATTTCGGCCAGGCCGTTGGAAATTTCCTTTTTGGGCAGGGTTTCCAGCATATCAATATCGCAGATGACAAATTCAGGCTGGTTAAAAACACCCACCATGTTTTTAAAGGCAGAAAGATTGACCCCATTTTTTCCCCCCACGCTGGCATCCACCTGGGCGAGAAGGGAGGTGGAGACAAAACCAAATCGCACCCCCCGCAAAAAAATGGAGGCCACAAAGCCGACAATATCAGTGACAATCCCTCCCCCTATTCCCAGAATAAAGCAACCCCTGTCACAGGAGAGTGCGATTAATTCTCCTATAAGTGTTTCTACGGTGGCAAGGGTTTTGATGCTTTCTCCGGTACAGATGGTGAGAACAGGGCCCTTGGGAAACTTATTTCCATACAGCGCTTTTATATTTTCATCCGTGATAATGATGGGGGTGACACCCACGGGAAGATAGGTACCGATATTTGAAAGACTCTCCCCCACATGTATGGAGGAAAGTCTTTGTTGGCCGTTTACCTGAAAGGTTTTCATTATTTTGTTTCGATAATTGCGCGAATGGCATTCATTTTTTTCATGACCGCTGTGAACTGATCCGGATAAAGGGATTGGGCCCCGTCACTTAAGGCTTCTTCCGGCTTGTTATGAACTTCGATCATTTGTCCATCTGCGCCCAGGGCTGCCGAGGCATAGGCCAGGGGAATCACCTGGTCCCGGACACCGGCTGCATGGCTGGGGTCCACAATGATCGGCAGATGGGTTTCTTTTTTTGCGGCAGGTACCACGGACAGGTCCAGGGTGTTCCGGCTGTGACGGACAAAGGTTCTGATCCCTCTTTCACAGAGGATGACATTTGAATTTCCCTCTTCCATGATATATTCTGCTGCCATGAGCCACTCCTGGAGCATGGCCGACATTCCCCGTTTCAAAATCACGGGACGCTTGGATCTTCCCGCACGCCGGAGCAGGGAAAAGTTTTGCATGTTTCGGGTTCCGATCTGGATTACATCCACATGGGCTTCTACAAGATCAAAATTCTCAACATCCAGAACCTCCGTCACAACTGGCAGGCCTGTTTCTTCTCTGACTTTTGCCAAAAATTTAAGTCCCTGTTCTCCCAGTCCCTGGAAGGAATAGGGAGATGTTCTGGGTTTGAATGCCCCTCCCCTGAAAAGCAGGGCACCTGCCTTTTTTACAGACCTTGCAATGGTTAATACCTGTTCTAAGCTTTCAACAGCACAGGGGCCGGCAATAACGGGCATGGTGCCGTCGCCGAAAACCGCGTCACCAATTTTTATCTGGGTATTGTCCCGCTGGAATTCCCGGCTGACAAGCTTATATGGTTTTGTCACCGGAATGACCTCCTTTACACCGTCGAGCCCCAGAAAATGGGCTGCATCGACGGATCCTTTATTATGCAGGATGCCGATGGAAACCCTATCGCCTCCGGGTATGGGCCGGGCTGTGTATCCTCGTTTTTCAATAATCCGGACAATTGCCTGGACACCTTCTTCGGTTGTTCCTTTTTCCAATACGACTAGCATTTCCTACCTCCAATCTTCAATAAAGGGTTTTATCAGTATTTAATTCAATGGGCAATAAAAAAGGCGGGAGATTTGGGGCAACCGATGTATAACCTCAAGGTTGCCTTTTACGCTGCAGCCTTTGGTTACTTGTCTTTTAGGTGTTCATCTCAGACAGAATCAATGCCGCCGTCACAGTTTTGCCACCAATGCCAGGCAGTCGCAAGGCTAATGTGAAGAAAAGGGGCTGTTGTGTCGTGCGGGGTGGATTTTTCGGAATCAATTGTTTCTGTGTATAAGAACATCATAATAGAAAGTATTATAAAGAGAATGTCAGGCTTGTCAACAAGAAAAGTTAATTAGTATTTGATTTTCAGCTGTCTTCGGGATAGACTTCCATAAATCATTATAAGTATTGGGAGAATATGGAAATAAAAGTCATCATAGCCGATGATCACGCCATTATCAGGGAAGGGTTGAAAAGCCTGTTGGAAAAAAAGGGCATTTGTGTACTGGATATTGCCGGCAATGGCCGGGAAGCCGTGGAAAAGGCCATTGCCCTGAAACCGGATGTCATGCTGATGGATATTTCCATGCCGGATCTTAATGGTGTGGAGGCGACTGCCAGGATCAAGAAGCAAGTTCCCTTTACAAAAGTTATTGCCCTGTCCATGCATTCCAGCAAAACCATTATTGATAAAATGTTTGCAGCCGGTGCTTCGGGGTATATTTTAAAAGAATCTGCCTTCAGTGAATTGTATGATGCGATTCAGGAGGTGATGAAAGGTAACTTTTACCTGACGTCTGTCATTGCAAGAATGTATGTAGACTGTGAAGGACATGCTTTTTCCAGCAGTGATCAGATCCCGCAATTTAATAAGATCTCCAAAAAAGAGCCGGAGATCCTCCAGCTGATTGCCGAAGGGGAAAAGACCCGGGAGATTGCCCAAAAGCTGGGAGTCAGCATTAAAACCATTGAAACCCATCGTAGAAATATTATGAAGAAGTTAAGCATTTTTAATGTTGCCGGATTGACAAAATTTGCCATTAAAGAAGGCATTATCGCTTTGGAGTAAAAAAACCGCTTTTTTTTCTAAAAGTAAGGGTTTCCCCGATTGCAAGGGAGGTGCAGTTTGAACTATAAACAGTAACGGATGGATAAATGGTCGTATAACTGATCCTATAAAAGTGGGTTAAATTTAGGTGCGATAAATGGAATACATACAATTAAAAAACGAGTCACCAGATGCGGTTGAGGCCCTTGCCGGCGGTATAGCCCATGATTTTAACAACCTCTTGACCGCCATCAAAGGCCATGCTTCCTTGATGATGAACAGCATCAAGCCGTCTGATCCGCTTTTCGGTCATATAACAGAAATTATAGGCTGTATTGACAAGGGATCGGAAATTGCCAATCAGTTATTGGGGTTTGCCAAGGTGGATGCTTATTATACAAGCTCCATTGATGTGAACCGTCTGGTTCGCAGGACAATGGAAAACCTTGATCTCAAGGGAAAAGAGATTGTGCTGGACGTGGATCTGGATTCCAAATCCCTGGTGATTAATGCCGACCCTGATAAAATCAACCTGGCCATCGGGGTCATTGTGGATAATGCCATTCTTGCCATGCCAGAAGGGGGGACGCTTTCTGTGGTCACCGAATCTGCCGCCGTTTTGAATGGCACGGCCGACGCCTATGGGCTTGATACGGGTTTTTTTGTCAAGATAACCCTGACCGACACAGGTGTGGGCATGAATTGCGAGACCCTGGAAAAAATTTTTAAGCCCTTTTATTCGGCCGATCACCGGGACTATCCCGAGAAAAAAGGGCTGGGCCTTACCTTTGCACGGGAAATTGTCCGGAATCATAATGGGGTGATTGACGTCTGGAGCTCCGTTGATGTGGGGTCGGCTTTTTCCATTCTCCTTCCCCTGGCAGAGCCCATTGAAAATCCCGATTTGCCGTCGGCTGATGAGAAATTGGTGCTGGGGAATGAAACGGTTCTGCTGGTGGATGATGAGCAGCGAATACTTACCGTTGGAAGAGAAATCTGTAAGGCATTGGGATATAGCGTGATCACAGCGGACTCGGGAAAAAAAGCCCTGGAGATCTATGCAGAAAAAAAAGATGAGATCAACCTGGTAATTTTGGATATGATCATGCCCGAAATGAACGGGTTTGAGACGTTTTTGGAATTGAAAAAACAGAATCCAGATATCAAGGTGCTGCTTTCAACCGGGTATTCCATTGATGAAAAAGCCCAGGAAATGCTCAAAAAAGGATGTAAAGGATATATTTTAAAGCCCTATTCTGTGATTGATTTTTCCCATAAGATACGGGAGGTCCTTGAATTATAGGTTTCCCTATGCAGTATTGCAGGTGAGACAACTTCTGTATTCACCGTCAAAAGATTCAATCCTTGACACTGTTTCCCCGATTTTTTATAATATCCCCTGATGATACTTTTAATGATAAACAGACAATTTGTTAAGATATCCCCATGATTAATTTTGAAACTGTGGCTCCGGTGAAGTTAAAAGGGTTTGGCAAGGGCTTCTGGATCACTTTGGATCCCTCCCACTCTGAAGAGGTTCTTATTTCAGAGATTGAAAAATTGTTCAAAAAACTCAAGCATTTGGCCATGAATGCAGATGTGGTTCTGGATGTGGGGGATGCCAAAGGGCATGAAGACTTGATCCAGCGGATTAAACTTTATTTAACGAAACATTTTGAACTGGGTATTGTTTCCACCTCTCCCATAAAACGATCGGTTCCCACAGAAAGAATACGGCAGCGGGACCTGTCAAAGGGATGGAATCAACATCGCAGTGATGTCCTGATGCTCAGGGGCCGGGTTCGGTCGGGCCAAGAAATCAATGCTAAAAAACATTTGGTGATTACCGGGGATGTGAACCCGGGAGCGGAACTCATTGCCGGGGGGGATGTGATTGTGCTGGGTAAACTTTCCGGCAAGGTGCATGCAGGGTTTCCGGACAAGGAAGATGCCATTGTTTTTGCCCTTGCGTTTAATCCCAGCCATGTAAAAATCGGTCCCATCTCAGCCTCTGGAAGTGAAGACGGGGCTGGCAGCAGCCCGGAATTTGCCTCGGTGGAAAAGAATAAAATCATTGTACGAGACTATATGAAGGCAAGCCCGTTCCGGCGAATGCCCTGGCCGGAAGCCATTTAAACATAAAAATTTTTTGAATTGAGGTGTGAATTGGAAGGTAAAATCATTGTCGTAACATCGGGAAAAGGAGGGGTTGGTAAAACAACGGCCACTTCTTCCATTGGTGCTGCCCTTGCCCTTGAAGGAAATCGTGTGGCCATTGTGGATATGGATATTGGCCTGAGAAATCTCGATGTTGTCATGGGACTGGAAAACCGGATCGTGTTCAACATTGTGGATGTGGTACTGGGTCGGTGTAAAATAGAACAGGCCGCCATCCGGGACAGAAGAATTGACAACCTTTTCCTCATCCCCGCCTCCCAGAGTGACAACAAAGATGTCCTGACCACTGCCGGGGTTGAGCGGGTGGCAAAGGAATTGGCCAAACAATTTGACTATGTGATCATGGATTCTCCCGCCGGCATTGAACGGGGATTTGAAAGTTCCATTGTAGGCGCCAGCGAAGCCCTGGTGGTATGTACTCCGGATGTCCCGGCTGTCAGGGATGCAGACCGGGTTATCGGGATTTTATATTCCCGGTCTCTCACACCTAAACTTATTGTCAACCGGATTGAGCCGGCCCGGGTGAAAAGAGGAGAGATGCTCAGCCATGAAGATGTGATGGAAGTGCTTTCCATTGAACTTGCAGGTCTTGTCCCCATGGATGACAAGGTGTTGATTTCTTCCAATACCGGAACGCCGCTGGTGCTCCAGAATGATTCAAAGGCGGGTCAGGCCTTCAAACGAATTGCTCGCCGGATCAATGGCGAAACAGATGTGCCTTTTGAAGTGCCCATCGGCAGATCGAGCATGTGGAGTAAATTCAGCAAAACATTCGGGCTAACACAATAAGGAGAAGTTGATGCTATCAGGATTATTAAAACGCAAGAAGCAAAGCAAAGATGAAGCCAAAAAAAGGCTTCAATTCTCTTTAATTTATGACAAGCTCGAAGTCGATGACACCACCTTGGTTGATCTTCAAAACGATATTGTGGATGTGATTTTAAAATATTTTGAGATTGACAGAGAATCTCTGGAACTAAAGGTTAAACGGGATGACAATGTGTCCGCCCTGGTTTTTAACACCCCCATCCTCCATGTGAGAAGAAAACGGGCCTGATTTGCCCACAAACATCCTATAAAGTCAGTACGGTTTAAACAAAAAAGTCCGGTCTTTATCCAAGACCGGACTTTTTTGTTTATGGGAGGTGTTTTATGTTTTTGGCCTACTCTTCAAGCTTGGTCACCTTGATGGCCAGTTCCTGGAGCTGGGCCGGGGAGGCTTTGGAAGGCGCTTCTGTCAAGAGACAGGTGGCTTTCTGGGTCTTGGGAAATGCAATGACGTTTCTGATGGAATCTTCCTTGCACAGGATCATCATCAACCGGTCCAGACCAAAGGCGATTCCGCCGTGCGGGGGGGCACCCGATGCCAGGGCTTCCAGGAGAAATCCAAATTTTTCCTTGGCTTCTCGCTCATCAATGCCCAGGCAGCTAAGTACGCGTTCCTGGAGATCGGTGTCATGGATACGGATACTGCCGCCGCCGATTTCAATTCCGTTGAGCACCAGGTCATAGGCCCGGGATTTGATCTCAAGGGGGGCGGTTGAAAGTTTGTCGATATCGGTTTCAAGGGGGGCGGTAAAGGGGTGATGAAGGGACTGGTACCTTTTTTCTGTTTCATCGTAATCAAACAGGGGAAATTCGGTTACCCAGGTAAACTCAAACACCTCATCGGAAATCAATTCCAGGCGTCGTCCCAATTCATTTCTCAACTGACCCAGGGCTTCATTGGTGATCTTGGGCTGATCCGCCACAAAAAAGACAATATCCCCTATTTCAAGGTCCAGGCGCTTTGCCAGGGCATCTTTCTCGTCGTCTGTGAAAAACTTGGCAATGGGGGACTGCCATTGGTCTTCCTTGATTTTGATCCAGGCAAGTCCCTTGGCTCTGTATACGGAAACAAACTCGGTGAGTTCATCGATCTGTTTTCGGCTGAAAGTTGCACATCCCTTGGCGTTGATGGCCTTGACAAGGCCGTCTTTCTTTACCACATCGGCAAACACCTTAAAGCCGGCATCCTTTACGATGTCCGATACATCGCACAGCTCCAGGCCGAACCTAAGATCGGGCCGGTCCAGGCCGAATCGGTCAATGGCCTCGTCATAGGTGATCCGGGGAAAACTAGGTGCCAGGTCCAACCCCAGAACATCCTTAAAGATCCTTTGAATCAGTCCTTCGGCAACTTCCATGATCTCCTGTTCATTGACAAAGGAGAGCTCCATGTCAATCTGGGTGAATTCCGGCTGGCGGTCTGCCCGCAGATCCTCATCCCTGAAGCATTTGACAATCTGGTAGTATCGGTCAAATCCTGCCACCATGAGCAATTGCTTAAAGAGCTGGGGAGACTGGGGCAGGGCATAAAATTGTCCCTGATTCACCCGGGAGGGAACCAGATAATCCCTGGCACCTTCCGGGGTGCTCTTGGTCAGGAAGGGGGTTTCAATGTCAATGAAGTCTTGATTGTCCAGATAATTTCGGATGGCCATGGTGGCCTTGTGCCGATCCAGGATATTTTTTTTGAGCTTGGGGCGCCTCAAGTCCAGATACCGGTATTGGAGGCGGATGATTTCAGAGGCATCCACCCGTTCATCGATCTGGAAGGCAGGGGTTTTGGCCCGGGAAAAAATTTTTAATTCCTCCACAAGGATTTCAATGGCTCCGGTTTCCATATGGGGGTTGCGCATGTCCCCTGGCCGTGCGGATACTTTTCCCCGGATCCCCAGGACATACTCGTTCCTTATTTCCTGGGCTTTTCCATGAATGCTTTGGCAAATTTCCGGGTTGAAGACGATCTGGGTAATGCCCTCCTTGTCCCGCAAATCAACAAAAACAACTCCGCCATGGTCCCTGCGGTGCTGTACCCATCCCATTAACACAACTTGCCTATCGATATCTGTATCCCTTAACTGGGAACAGGTATGTGTCCTTTTCATATTTCCAAGTAAATCCGTCACGTTTTTTCCTTCATTCTGTTGTTTTTATAAAAGTGTTATGATTTTAAAATATTTTTCAGTTCGGGTACCAGGGTGTCAATGGAGAGAGATCTCTGGTCTTTGGTCTCCATATTTCTCAGTATCAGTTGGTTTTCCTTCAATTCATTTTCTCCTGCAATGAGTACATGGGTGGCGTTGAGTTTGTTTGCCCGTTTCATGAGGCTTTTCAAGCTTTTTCCCCTAAAATCCACCTCGGTTCGAACCCCTTTTTGGTTCAATTCACAGGACCAGTGATAGGCCTGTTCCAGGGCGGCAGCGCCCAGGGCGATAATGAACAGCTCCAGGGGGGGCTGGGGGGTCTCAATCTCCAGTTGCGCCATTACTTCAACCAGGCGGTCAAACCCGATAGCAAATCCAATGGCAGGGGTGGCAGGGCCCCCCAGTTCTTGGACCAGCCCGTCATATCTTCCGCCCCCGGCCACGGCACTTTGGGCACCAAGGGTGGTGGTCTTGATTTCCCAGGCCGTCCGGGTATAATAATCAAGTCCCCGGACAAGGGATTTGTCCACTATAAACTCAACCCCTTGTTTTTTCAGGGTGGTGGTGACAATATCAAAGTGATCCGCACAGGCAGGACATAGGTGGTCAATGGTGGCAGGGGCTCCCTGCAGTGCTTTTTGGCAACTTTCTACCTTGCAGTCAAGAATCCGCAGGGGATTTTTTTGAATTCTCCGGGTGCAATTTTCGCACAGGGCATCCTTTCTTTCCCCCAGAAAATCCAGCAAGGCCCGTTGAAAAGAGGGCCGGCATTCGGGACATCCCAGGCTGTTGACATGGGCGGTGAGCCCGGTGAGCCCCAAGCGTTTGAACAATTCATTGAGTAAAAAAATCAGCTCAACATCTATATAGGCGGATTCAACGCCGAACACCTCGGCATCAATCTGATAAAATTGCCGGTATCTTCCCTTCTGGGGTCTTTCCCGCCGGAACATGGGACCGGTCATATAAAATTTTCTCAAGGGATCCGTGGCATACATTTTGTGCTGGATATAAGATCTACAAATGGATGCCGTGGCTTCGGGTCTCAGGGTCAGGTGCTCCCCTTTTCTGTCGGGAAAGGTGTACATCTCTTTTTCGACAATGTCGGTGGTTTCTCCGATGCTCCTGGCAAACAGGTCTGTTTTTTCCAGGACAGGGATTCGGATCTCCTTGAATCCAAAGGATTCAAACAGGGAAAATGCCTCTTGTTCAACTCGCTGCCACAAGGAGATGTGCTCGGGCAGTATATCTCTAAATCCTCGTATGGTCTGCATTGTTGTTATCTTTATCTTCTAAAATTATTACCAAAAATGAATACAAACTTTATATATAGATTAAAATCAACGTGTTAGTCAATATTTAATCCAGACCCTCTTATAATAACCTGGAAATGGCGTAAAAACTAGTGAAATTAGGGATTTAGTTTTTATTTGCGGATTTTTACAGAGTTGGCATGGGCATCCAGCCCTTCGGTCATGGCCAGGCGGATCACGTCATCGGCCTCCTTGTGAAAGGCTGCCTTTGAATAGTGGATCAGGCTGGTTTTTTTGGTGAAGTTCTCCACACTCAACGCAGATGAAAACCTTGCCGTCCCGGCCGTGGGCAGTACATGGTTGGGTCCTGCAATATAGTCTCCCATGGGTTCCGGGGTATAGGACCCGATAAAGAGGGCACCGGCATTTCGGATTCTGTCAATATAGTCAAAGGGGTCTTTGACGATGAGCTCCAAATGTTCCGGGGCCAGGCGATTGGAAAGGTCAATGGCGGTTTCAATGTCCGGCACCAGCATAATGGCTCCGAAATTTTCAATGGAAGCCTTGGCAATATCCTGCCGGGACAGATGCTTTAATTGTCGTTCAAGTGCCAGAACGGTTTTTTGGGCCACCTCTTCAGAATTGGTGACAAGAATGGAAGAGGCCATGACATCGTGCTCGGCCTGGGAGAGCAGATCTGCTGCAATAAATTCAGGGTTGGCATCCTGATCTGCAATGATCAAAATTTCACTGGGCCCTGCTATCATGTCAATTCCCACGGTTCCAGAGACAATTTTTTTGGCCAGGGTCACATAGATATTTCCCGGTCCCACAATCACGTCCACCCGGGGGACCTGCTCAGTCCCATGGGCCAGGGCGGCAATGGCCCAGGCACTTCCGGCCTTGAATACAGAAGAGATGCCTACTTTTCTGGCGGCGGCCAGGATATGGGGGTTGATCCGGCCGTTTTCCATGGGCGGGGTCATGAGCGTTATGGATTCCACCCCTGCCACTTTTGCAGGAATTCCCCCCATGAGGACCGAGGAGACCAGGGGGGTTTTTCCTCCCTTGGCACCCGGGGCATAGACCCCGGCCGCTTCCACGGGTTTGACCAGTTGACCCACCATCACCCCGTTTCGGGGGGTGTCGATCCAGGATTTTCCCTTCTGTTTTAAATGAAACTCTGTGAGTTGGTTTACGGACCGGTCCAGGCTTTTTAAAAAGTCCGGGTCAATGGAAGCCATGGCCTGGTCAAACTCTTCCACCGTAACTTTCAGAGAATCCAGGGTGACCGCCTTTGAATCAAATTGGTTGGTATATTCCACCAGGGCCAGGTCCCCTCTTTTCTTTACATCATCAATGTATCCCTGGACATTCGCATAATCGGCCTGGGAAAATCCCAGACCCCTTTCAATGGTCTCTTTGACTCTTTTTTCTGCCGGGTCTGAAGGGTATTGAAATATTTTCATGGCATTTCTTCTTTTTGGTATAGTTTGATATTATAACGACGTGATCCATAGTCTCATATCATTCAGGGTCGCTCAAAATAGGGTTGCCCAAAAACAGTGGCAACCTCTTTTTATATCAGAAGAAACCGGGGAAGGACAATTAGAATCTGAAAATGAGTGAAAAAAAATACGCAAGTCCGATATGGGGCTTTATTCAAGCATTCCATTAATGCAAATATATAGAGTTGCCTGTTGAAAAATATCTGGAATGAAATTTATCCGAGAATACCAGTTGAACATAACCGACCGGAATAAAAAGATGCTGTTTCTCGCCGTGCCCTGAAGCAGCGATGTTGGACGTCATTGATGATTTTTGGCCAAATCAAGCATCTTGTCCAAAAGCTCTTTAAGGCTAGGGCATTTATTGTAAGCAATGCTTGGGTCGAGTTTGCTAAAAAGTTCTTTACCATTCACCACTTTTTTATATGACCGTCTAACGTGCAAAGGATAAAGTCGTTCCAGTAATTTTGCTGGGGGCTCATTAAAGTTCACCCCTTCCGGATGTTCAATTTTTTTTGGGAAGGCTTTTTTAACTGCAACAGGGAAAATATTGGGGTCACTTAAAAGCCATGCCTCGACTTCGTGAACTGCAAAAAATTGAAAAAATTTTGGCTGATTGACCTTGTCTTCTATCTCTTCTTTGGCCCAATCGTATCGTTTTTTGCTCTCTTTCAAGCCATCAGGATAAAAAGTTGGACCATAAAGATCCAATAAAGAAATGACTGCAACAATTTCATTGTTATTTGGGCCACCCAAATGCATTCTTGCTTTTATGGGGGCATCTTTGACAAGCTCTGGCCATCCTTCAAATCGAACCGTTTTAATCCCGACAGGATTTGGCAATTTGGGGTCGAGCCATTTTTTCAGAAATTGTGGTAATGCTTTGTGTTCCGTATAACCCTCAACAAAAAGAATGAATTTCATCCGATTTGCTCCAATTCTCCGGATTTAAAAAGAGCTCCCAATGAATATTCCTTCAACCAATATTCAAGGTCTTCTCCTTTCAAGGTTTTCAACACTGTTTCACCATCTTGCCATTCTGCTATGGTTGTTGTGGGTCTGATTCCAGCAAAAGCATCTAAGAATTGGGGAGAATGGGTAGTTAAGATAACTTGTGATCTCGTGGATGCGTCAACTGCATATTCTGCGACCAGAGGAAGCATCGAGGGATGAAGCCCTGTTTCAGGTTCATCTATTGCGATAACGGGAGCTGGTGATGGGCTTGCGAGAACAGTTAACAAAAAAAGAAAACGGAGGGTCCCATCGGAAAGTTCAGCAGCTGCCTGTTCTCTTTTAAGTGATTTCCAGCGAATTCGTAATTGTATTCTCTGATCAGAAGCTGGAGGAAAGACTAATTCTTCAAAATCATCACCAAATGCAGCGTGCATGGCGGAATTAATGTCGTTTTTGAAATCACGATCACCTGTATATAGGGTATGCATAACAGATATAAGATTTTGCCCGTCCGGGTCAACCCGTTTTTCCATTCGAGCAATAGCAGGCTGACGAATAGAAGCCTCTTTATTGGTGTGCAAATCGTGATAAATAGCTATCGAAGCCAATCCTTTTTGGAAAGGTGGAATGTAGTGGTTATTAATAAATGGTCCAGACGCTATGGATAGTAGGCTTTCTTCATCTGACACAAACTCTTCCGGTGTAGTAAAGGTACGTTCTCTTTCATCAAAAATTACAGCGGTCTTTCCGAAACGCTCCAAAAATTTAAAAGGATTCTTTTCAATGCCTTTCTTTAATTTTAAAGAATTTATCAAACTTTCTTTTTCAACCTTATATGAACTTCCCGATCCAAGCCTTGATAGTTCAAGCTCGTAGGATTCAGGCCCCATTTCCCCACCCTCTGGTGTTGTTTCCATCACAAATTTTATTGAGGTAGCGACTCCATCCCAAACTAACGGATCCATACCTCCCAAAAATTGAATGTATTTGCCCAATTTTCCTTGTGCTGAAACGGAGATCAATTCCAGAAAACGTAGCAAATTAGATTTGCCCGAACCATTCGGCCCAATAACAACATTGAGATTTCCAGGGGACCAGTTTACATTCCGAAGAGAACGAAACCCTTCAATATTCAATTCTTTGATTTGCATTCTTTATCTTCCTTAAATTCTGTGTCCTGTTGCCCAACAAATTAATGGACAGGTCAGTATCTCTTGTGATTTTGAATGATATCAGACCAGTTCTCTAAAATCGAACAAAGATTTGGTAACAATATTTTAAAGAGCTGTAAAGGTATTTCAGCAATTCAAATTTTCTGAAAATATAATTGATTCAAAAAGAGCCTGCCAGAATATTCTTTATTGGACTAACAGGAACCGGCAATCATCCTTAAATGATGCGGACTATTATTATAAAAAGTCTTGGTATTTCCGAATCAAACCCTGACACATCATGTGTTCCCCCTTAAAATTTTTTTTTCAGTGTCCTGTTTTGGGGGAAGGATCAATAAGCGCTTGCCTTAAAGCCGGAGAGCTGATAATTCCCAAATTCTATAGTTGTATTGTGTTGTGCAAATGATGATGTTCTGTCTTGTAACCAAAGGAAGTTCTGAATGAAAATAGCCTTGATTGCCCCGCCGTATCCCTTGGAAGAGGTGCCTTCACCGCCCTTGGGATTGACCTATATTGCCGCTGTGTGTGAAGCCGCCGGTGCTCAAGTGAAGATTTTTGATTATATTGTCCGGGGATATTCTGAAACAAAGCTAAAAGAAGAGCTGAAAGCCTTTGGCCCGGATGTGGTGGGCACCAATTCGGTTACCATGAATTTTAAACAGGCCGCCGCTATTCTTTCCATTGTAAAGCAGACGTTCCCGGAGGTCGTCACCCTCATGGGCGGCCCCCATGTTTCCTTTGATGCTGAAAATACTCTGTCCCTTTTCCCGGGAATCGATATTATTGTCAAGGGTGAGGGGGAAGCCACGGTTACAGAATTGTTGGCGGTATTTCACATTCCGGAAAAATGGCATACCATTCCGGGAATTGTTTTTAAAGACCATGGGCAAATGATAACAACGGCCCCGCGTCCTTTTATACAGGACCTGGATGCACTGCCCCTGCCGGCCCGACACCTGCTGCCCATGGCCCGGTACCAGGCCCTGGGATACCCTGTGAGCATCATTACCAGCAGGGGATGTCCCAACCAGTGCATCTTTTGCCTGGGGCGCCGCATGGTGGGCCAAAAGGTCCGCTTTCGTTCTGCCGGTCATATTGCCGACGAGATTGAACAGATCATCTCTCTTGGCATCTCTGTGATCAACATTGCCGATGATCTGTTCACAGCCAGCAAACGAAGGGTTACAGCGTTTTGCAATGAACTTGTGAAACGGAAACTGGATATTTCCTGGAGTGCATTTTCAAGGGTGAATACCGTCGACACACCAACCCTTAAGCTGATGAAAAGTGCTGGCTGCCATTCTGTCAGTTTCGGGATTGAATCGGGCAACTCTGAGATGCTCAAGCGGGTCAAAAAGGGGATCACCATTGACCAGGCAAGAAAAGCGGCCATGGCCTGCCGGGAAGCGGGTATCAGGGGACATGCTTCTTTTATGGTCGGGCTTCCAGGGGAAACCCTATACACCATGAATGATTCTTTGAAACTGCAAAAAGAACTTGAGATAGAATCGGCCTTTCATTTCCTGTCTCCTTTTCCCGGGACCGCCGTGAGGGAGGATATTGCCGATTATGATCTTGAAATCCTCACCGATGACTGGGACGAGTACAATGCCAACAGGTCCATTGTTAAAACCGCTGCCCTGACCCCTGAACAGATGGACGCATTTATCCATGATGCCACTGAGCAGAACCGGGAAGACTGGGAAGCCCTGAAAATCAAATATGCGAACAAAACAGCAACCCCCTATGAGCAGATGCAGGTGGGGGGCTTTTATCGTATGGAGATGATTTTCAAACTGCTGACCCAGGATTTTCTTGAGCAGCATTCAAATCTTGAAACAGAGGATTCCGAAGCCATAGGGGCGATTTCCGCACAAATTGCCGCCATGGCAGGCCTTGATCTTGATTTCACTGAAGTCACCCTGAAGGACCTTCTCACAAAAGGATACATCCGGATGGAAACCTCCCGGGGAAAAACCCGGTTTTTATGGGCAGATGACAGCCATTAAATAAAGAGGTTCATCATGTCAGCAATAATGCTGTCTATGTTTTTTGCGGTTACACTGAGCTTTGAATACTTCCATTCGGCATAGATACGAAGTGTCGGATTATCCAGGTCGTCCAGCCGGGAAAAAAGACCGCTTCGTCTTCCAATTTGATAGAGCATCTGTTCTTCCCTGTCCAGGCAAAGAAATCGTTCAATAACCGATGTCATCCTGTGTTTATCTTGGGGCAGTCTTCCCTCGACCTCCTGGAAAAGATTCAGGATATGATCACTTTTAAGGGTGCTGTTGATTCCTTCCAGAGACTGGATAAATAAGGGGGCAGAGAATTTCTCTGCCCCTTTGCTTAACGATGTTGCTTAACGATTAAATTTGTTATCTGACTTGATTAGAAAGCCAGGGTTTTTTCCAGATCCTCAGCAGTGAAATCCCAGGTGGTTTTGTGTGGGGGGAGTTCTTCTGAGAAAAATTCTGGCAGCCGGTCATCCGCCTTGGTAAATCCGGCTCGTTTGTTGAATTCTAGTTCGTTTCTGAGGACCGATTTTCCCAGTTCCATGATATCATCCGGCGTAAGTTCAAGGCCGTATTGGGCGTTGAGCATCTGGGCAATGGTGGGAAGTCCGTCTTCATTGTCCAGAACGGCAAAGGCCACAAAGAGGCAGAGCCCTGCAGCGTCAATGGCTGCCGTGGCAATCTGGAGGCCCTGGGAAAGTGCCACATTTCCTTCTTTTTTAAGGGGATCAATGGTGCCGCCCACGCCCAGGATATTGGCGGTAACCCCGTATCCGGCCGTGTGGTCTGCCCCCATGGGCGTGGTGGCATAGGTGACGCCCTGGCCCTTGCAGGATCGGGGATCATAGGCAGGGAATGCCTGGTTTTTCGCCACGGCTACCCGGGTGACACCCAGGGCATCTCCGGTAAATTTTGCGCCGCTGCCGATGATTTTACCCATAGGGGCATATTCACCCACTTTGGAGAGAAGATCAATGGCGGCCTTTCCATCCCCCCAGGGGATCATGCCGCTTTCCATGGCAACGCCTATGGCAACACCCGTGTCAATGGTATCCAGGCCAAAGTCATCACAAAGCCTGTCCAGCATGGCGATTTGGTCCAGATCCTTTATGGTGGTGTGGGCGCCGAATGCCCAGATGGTCTCATATTCAAACCCCGAGGTCAGGTACTTGCCGTCCTTGTCATGGTAGACATTGGAGCATTTTATCACACAACCGGGATGGCAGCCTTCGGTGGTGATGCCCCCTCTTTTTTCAATGTTTCCCGCCATGGTTTCACCGCTGATGCTCTGGACATCTTCAAACCGGCCGGTCCTAAAATTTTTGGTGGGCAGGGCACCGGCTTCGTTGATCACGTTTACCAGGACGGCTGTGCCAAAGGCGGGCAGACCTTCCCCGGTTACCGGATGGTTTCGAAGCATTTCCACCCAGCGTTTGTTGGCTAGTTTAAAGGCTTCAGGATCTTTGATTTCTATCCTGGGAGCGCCTTTGTCGTCTACGACGATGGCTTTGATTCTTTTGGATCCCATGACAGCTCCAAGGCCGCCCCTGCCGTGGGCACGTCCGGGCCGGCCGTTCATGTCGGCCTGTTGAATGGAAGCCGCCTTGAGGCATTGCTCGCCTGCCTGGCCAATGCTCATGACCCCTGTGTTTTTACCGTATTTAGCCCATAGTTTTTCCATGACCTCATAGTTTCCGGCTTTGACAAGATCACCGGCCGGCAAAATTTCTACCCCGTCCTTGTTGATGACAAGGATGCTGTAATCGTCTGAATCTGGTTTGTCTTCAAGTACCAGGCCGGTGATGCCCAGTCTGGCCAGTTTCTGGGAAATATATCCTCCCGCGTTGCTCTCTTTGATCCCGCCGGTAAGGGGGGACTTTGCCCCTGCGGATAACCGGCCGGAGTTGGCTGTGGGAGAGCCTGACATGATGCCCGGTGAAAAAACCAATTTGTTGTTTTTTCCCAGGGGGTGGCAGGTGGCCGGTACTTCGTCTAAAATTAGTTTAGAGGTCAGTGCGCGGCCCCCAAGGCCTGCATAGGCTTCGGGTGTTTCTTCAAAAGTAAAGGTTTTTTCCCTGGTGTTTATCCTAAGTAATTTTCCCATTTTTCCTCCTTGGCATTGAAAGGTTTATAAAAGGTATGTTTTTAATTGAGTTGTACTCCTTTTGACGGGGTACCAATAGCGATTCAGGCATGCTGGCTGTCTCAACAAGACCCATTTACTGAGCCATGACATAATGACCCTTTCTTATATGTCATGGGGTTTTCATCCAGTTCGCCATAAATAAATACAACCCGTCCTTTTTATAAAATACTCTGTAAATCCTTGAATGTAAATAATTTCTTTATGGAATTTGATTCCCTGGTTCCATGCTGTCAAAATTAGAGGCGACCGGATTCAGATAATTCTGACAACCCTTCCATATCATGGATGAAAATGACCTTTGTTTTGACTTCGATCAATTGGGCATCGGCCATTTTTTTGAAGATTCTTGAGATGGTTTCGGGGGTGGTACCGATGAGATTTGAGAGCTGGGCTTTGGAAATGGGAAGGGTGACCTTTTTATCATTCTTTTGTTCCGCTGCCAGGGTTAAAATATAGGCAGCCAGCCTGGCAGGAACTTCTTTGAGGCTCAGGTTTTCAATCTGTATGGTAAAGTCCCGCAATCGTTTTGAAAGATCCGCCAGCATGTTCATGGAAAGCGCCGGGGTGGTGGTGATCAGGTTGACAAATTTGTCCCGGGGCAGAAAAAGAATACTTGACTCTTCAATGGCCATGGCCGAGGCTGGGAAATTTTTGCCTTCAAAGACCGGTACCTCTCCAAAGGTATGACCGGGCCCGTAAATATGGAGGATTTGCTCTTTTCCTTCAACGGAGAGTTTGAAAACCTTTATTTTCCCTGTATTTACTATATAAAATCCATCCCCTTTGTCTTGTTCCTGGAAAATGAGCTGACCCTTATTAAAGAGGCGCTCAAGAGCAATGGCCTGGATTTTCTCAAGCAGGGGGGTTGAAAGTCCCGAGAAAAGCGGTATTATCTTTAATATATTAATGGTATATTGCTCCCATAAATTTCGTAACTTATATCCATTTATTTTTTTAACAAAAGCATAAAAAAAAGTTTGTAACTTGATCCAGATCAAGGTTTTATATCTCTCTCTATAGTAAGTTCAATACAAGATGTAAAGATGAGAATTAAGATGAGATGTAAAAGATTGATTATCTTTCACCATAACCAAAGGAGAATGTAACATGTTTTGTTTTCAATGTCAGGAAGCCGCCAAAAATGAAGGCTGTACCATTAAGGGAATGTGCGGAAAAGAAAATACCACCGCCAATCTCCAGGATCTTTTGATTTTTAATCTCAAGGGAATAGCCGTTATCGCTCAAAAATCCAAGGCAGCCGGTATCGCTGTATCCAATTCAGCCGCTGCCTTTATTGGTCAGGGGCTCTTTACCACCATTACCAATACCAATTTCAATGATGAGAATCTGGTCGACTGGATCAACCGTGCCCAAGTGGTAAAAAAAGAACTGGCCGCTGCGGGCGGCGACAAATTGGGCGGTGATCTCCACGAGAGCGCCACCTGGTATTCCAATGATGTGGCAACCTTCCAGGCAAAGGCGGAAGCGGTTGGTGTTCTGGCCACGGAAAATGAAGATGTCAGGTCCTTAAGGGAATTGCTGATCCTCGGCCTCAAGGGAATGGCTGCCTATGCAGACCATGCCGCAATTCTCGGGGTGGAAAAAGAGGAAATCTGGGATTTCATGTATGAGGCGCTTGCCTCCATGACCCAAGATTTGTCCGTGGATGAGATGGTGGCCATGGTTCTTAAATGCGGCAGCGTCACCGTGACCACCATGGCGGCCCTGGATGAAGCCAATACCACTGCCTATGGTCATCCTGAAATATCAGAGGTTAATATCGGCGTGGGAACAAAATCGGGGATACTCATTTCCGGCCATGATCTTAAAGATATGGAAGATTTGTTAAAACAGACCCAAGGAACTGGCGTGGATGTTTACACCCACGGGGAAATGCTTCCTGCCAATTATTACCCGGCCTTTAAAAAATATGATCATTTGAAAGGCAATTACGGCGGATCCTGGTGGCATCAGAACGAAGAGTTTGAGGCGTTTAACGGTCCCATACTCATGACCACCAATTGCGTGGTGCCCATGAAAAAGAGCAACACCTATCTGGATAAACTTTATACCACAGGGGTTGCTTCCTACCCCGGAGCTGCCCATATCTCCCACGTGAACGGGACCAAGGATTTTTCAGCTCTTGTTGAACAGGCCAAAACATGCGCTTCTCCCAAGGAGCTTGAGACGGGGAAAATTGTGGGCGGGTTTGCCCACAACCAGGTGCTGGCCTTGGCCGACAAGGTGGTTGCCGCGGTGAAATCTGGTGCCATTAAACGGTTTGTGGTCATGGCCGGATGCGACGGCCGTCATAAAAGCCGTAATTATTTTACCGAAGTTGCTGAAAAATTGCCCCAGGATGCTGTCATTCTGACCGCAGGATGTGCCAAGTATCGCTATAATAAACTGAACCTGGGCGATATCGGCGGTATCCCAAGGGTTTTAGATGCCGGTCAGTGCAACGATTGTTATTCTCTGGCGGTAATCGCCCTGAAACTCAAGGAAGTTTTTGAGCTGGACGACATCAATGACCTGCCCATTTCTTTTGATATCGGATGGTATGAGCAAAAAGCCGTTGCCGTTCTTCTGGCATTGCTTTCTTTGGGAATCAAAGGTATTCGCCTGGGGCCAACTTTGCCAGCCTTTGTTTCTCCGGCTGTACTGAACGTGCTGGTTGAAAATTTTAACATTAAACCCATTACCGAGCCAGAGGCTGATATTGAAGCCATGATGCAAGGTAAGTAAATTATTAAAATTGGCAGGCAGGAGAACTTGTCTCCTGCCTGCTGCTCCCCACAGTTCTCAAAGGAAGGAGGGTAACTCATGAAATGCCCAGGACAGGATACTCAATACTGGAATCAGGATTCGATTTTTGAAACAGCATGCCCGGAATGCGGACATCCCATGGAATTTTTCAAAGATGATGCCACCCGGCGCTGTGGCAATTGCAAGAAAAAAATTGTAAATCCAAAGATGGATTTTGGATGTGCCTCCTATTGCAAATTTGCCGAACAATGTATGGGAACCCTGCCTGAAGAGTTTTTGGCAAAGCGGAACGACCTTCTTAAAGACCGGGTGGCGGTGGCGATGAAACGCTATTTTGGCACGGATTTTAAACGCATCGGCCATGCCGGTAAAGTTGCCAGGTATGCCGAACAAATTGGTAAACGAGAAAAGGCAAACCTGGCGGTGGTTTTGTGTGCTGCCTATCTCCATGATATTGGTATAAAAAATGCTGAAGAAAAATACAATTCTTCCGCTGCCCGTTACCAGGAACAAGAAGGCCCGCCTGTGGCAAGGGAGCTCATGGAAGATCTAGGGGCAAAAAAAGAGCTTGTTGAAGAAGTCTGCGACATTATCGGCCATCATCATCATCCGGGTGAGGATGAGAGTTTGAATTTTAAGGTTCTCCATGATGCAGATATGCTGACCAATATGGCTGAATGCAAGGATAGAAAAGGGATTGAGACGCCTGAGTTTCTGGCAAAACTGGACCGGCTTTTTTTGACGGAATCGGGAAATGATTTGGCAAAAAAAGTCTTAATGCAGGACAATTAAAGAAAACGGGATGCGGTAACTACTATTCCTTGTAAGGAGAATAAAATGATAGTAACGCGAAAAATAATTGAGATTGACGAAGAACTCTGTGACGGATGCGGTAATTGTATTCTGGCCTGTGCCGAAGGTGCCATTCAGATTGTGGAGGGTAAAGCCAAGGTTGTTGCCGATAAATATTGCGATGGCCTGGGAGCTTGTCTGGGAGACTGCCCCCAGGGAGCCCTAAAGGTGATTGAACGGGAAGCAGACGAATTTGACGAAGAAGCCGTTGAAGAACTGCTCAAACAGCAGAAAGAAGACAAAAAAGCCCCTGTCTCCGGGGGGTGTCCCTCTGCTGCATTGAAAACCTTTCCCATTGCAGATGAGGGACATGCCTGCAATTGTGCCAATGAAGCAAAGTCACAACCCTCCGGTGGTCCTTCTGCCCTGGGCCATTGGCCGGTGAAGATTCGCCTGGTCCCTGCCGGTGCTCCCTTTTTAAAAGGATCGGATCTGTTGATTGCCGCCGATTGTGTTACCGTGGCCTATCCTTCTTTTCATAAAGATTTCCTAAAAGGCAAGACCGTCATGACCGGATGCCCCAAGTTTGATGATGCGGATAGCTATGTGGACAAGCTTGCCCAGGTATTTGCCGAGTCCGGTATCAAGAGTATCACCTCTGTGGTCATGGAAGTGCCCTGCTGTTCAAGCATGGCCGGAATTATCAAACGAGCCCTTGAGCGAGCAGGGGTGGATCTTCCCTTTAAAGAAGTTGTTATCAGTGCCCAGGGAAAAATCCTTTCATGAAATGGGCTGTTGAAGCTGACGCTGCCATAAAAAACGTACCTTTTTTTGTTCGAAAAAAGGTACGTCAACGAGTGGAAGCCCATGCCCAAAGCTGTGGCAAACGAGAGGTGGGGATAGAAGATGTTACCTCCCTGAAAAAACAATTTTTGTCCAAGGGCGGTATGGAAAAAGAGGTGAGGGGCTATGATATTTCCACCTGTTTCGGGGGGGAGGGCTGCCCCAATAGCGCCAACTCCTGTACTAAACTTCTTGGGGGCATTACCGCCCTCATGGACGAGGCAGATATTTTTTCTTTTTTAAAGAAAAGTGTACCCGGCGATTTAAAATTTCACCATGAATTCAGGGTTTCCCTGTCAGACTGTCCCAATGCCTGTTCCCGTCCCCAGATTGTGGACATTGGTATCATCGGGGCTGCCCGGCCTTTGGCAGGGACAAAAGAGTGCACCCGGTGCATGGCTTGTGTGGATGCCTGCCCGGACCGAGCGATCTGTCTAGAAATAAAAGAACACCCCGTCATTGACCCGGATCTTTGTCTGTCCTGTGGCAAATGCATAACCGCCTGTCCCACGGGGACCATTGAGGAATCGGAACGAGGGTTTCGGGTGCTGCTGGGGGGACGGCTTGGCCGTCATCCGCGATTGGCCATGGAAGTGCCCGGAATCCAATCACGGCAAAAGGTTCTGGCCATTGTTGAAAATTGCTTAACCTTTTACAAAACCTATTCAACGAATGGCCAACGCTTTTCTAAAATTCTCACCTCCCTGGATCAGGTACTTCCATAACGCTCACCTGATAAGGCTCATCTGATAAGGCTCATCTGATAAGGCTCATCTGACAACAGCTGTTCAAAAACTGCGGCTGTCAATTCAACGCTAAAATGGTAAGATGGGAATTGATGAAGATAAAATATTATTATTTAATTCAAATCCAATACCTAGGATTCAGGTATCATGGCTGGTTAAAACAGCCGGGCCTAAAAACCATTGAATCCATGGTGAAAAAGACCTTTGGTTATATTTTGGGCCCTGAAAAATATAAACTTCTGGGCACCAGCCGGACCGATTCAAAGGTCTCTGCAAACCATTCGGCATTTGAGTTGTTTACAGATGCGCCCCTTGATACAGAATCCTTTCTTATGGAATTGAATTTAAACCTGCCCAATGACATTCGTGCTTTGAAAATCACGGCAGTTGATAAAAGTTTTAATATCATCAACACCCCCAGGACAAAGGAATATCTCTATCTGTTCTCCTTTGGTGAAAAACCCCATCCCTTCAGTGCGCCTTTGATCAGTTCCTTTCAGGATCCTCTGGATATTGAGCTGATGAAACAAGGGGCGAAAATTTTTTTAGGCTCGCATGATTTCAGACGATACTGTACAAAGCCCAAGCCCGGCACTCAATTCCAAAGAGATATTCTTGTCAGCCAGATTGAAGAAAACAGGGCCTTTTCAGCCAGTTTCTTCCCGGAAAAAAGTTATGCCTATCGAATTGAGTCCAGGGGATTCATGCGAAACCAGGTCCGGTTGATCATGGGGCAACTTTTAAGCCTTGGCAGGGGGGAGATTTGTTTGGCAGAGGTCAGGGAGTCTCTTGGGGGAAAGGCCGGCCACCCATTAAGATATATTGCCCCTGCCTCGGGTTTGATTTTAAATAAAATTGAGTTTGACTAATTTGGGGTTTTGAGCCGGGTCTCGGGAGAATTTGTAAGAAAAATTACTACAGCACAATCAGAAATCCTCCAATTGATCCTTGAACTCCTTCTTGATAGGTTGATAATCGGTAAAGAAAGTTTGTTAATTGTTTTTTTATTCAATACACATTTAAGGAGAACCCTATGAAAGCGAAACGTTTATTGGTCATCGGTTTTATCGCAGTGGTTTCAATGGCATTCTGCCAATCGGCATTTGCCAAGGAAAGAATCGTATTCGGCGGCGGACCTGCCGGTGGGACATTCCAGGTGGTTGCCAATGCTATCCAGGTGTACAAACCCATGAAGGCAGTATCTGAGTTCAAGGTGCAGGCACAGTCCTCAGCTGGTTCCGTGGAAAACCTGAGAAAAACAAATTCTGGCAAACAGCAGATGAGCGTTGTGTATTCCGGACACGTTTATCTTGGACGCAATGGTATGATGAAAAATGATACCAAAAAATACGAAGACGTTATGGCGGTTGCATGGCTCTATGGTGCTCCTGGTCAACTGGTCGTCCGTGCTGATTCCGGTATCAAAAGTGTGAAGGACCTGGTTGGCAAAAAAGTGGGTGTGGGAAACGCGGGTTCCGGTGCCTTTGCCAATTGTGAACTTTTTTTCAGCCACATGGGAGTCTGGGACAAAATTGAAAGAAATGCAATGGGTTACAACGATGCAGCCCAGGCTTTTGGTAACAATCAACTGGATGCTTTCTGGTTGTTCACCGCCTTTCCTTCCGGTGCCGTTATCATGGCTGCCCAGACCAATGACATCGCCCTGGTTAACCTGGATGCAGATGCAAAAGCCAGTGGTTTTTATGACAAATATCCCTATTTTGCGAAACTGACCGTTCCTGCCAAAACCTATAAAGGCGTAGATTATGATTCTCCTTCTTTTCAGGATTCCGCCCTGTGGGTAGCAAATTCCAAAGTTTCCGCTGAAGCCGTTTACAAAATGCTCTCTCTTATCTATACGGATGAAGGGCTTGCCCACATGAAAGAACAGAAAAAAACATTTAAACTCATGTCCCTTAAAACCGGAGCCGATGGTGTTGTGACGCCCTTTCATCCCGGTGCTGAGAAATTCTGGAAAGAAAAAGGTGCTTTATAAGACCTGAGCCTAGGTTTTTTGTTTAGTGTTCAGGTACGGGGCGTTCCCGTACCTGAACCACCCCCCCAATAAAGTCGTTACGATATATCTCTAATAATTTTTTACCATAGGAAGGCAAACCGTGTATGAAAAACTAAATCGCTTCGAGCAAATTGTATTTGATATCTGCTCGGTGTTCCTGGTCGTTTTTTACTCCTGGGCAGCCGTGGTGCAGCCCATGGCCACCCAGTATCACAGGGGGGTATATGTTATTATCACCTATGTTCTAGCCTTTCTTTTGTATAAAGCCAAAACAAAAATCGGGAGAGTCATTGATTATCTGCTGATTCTGGGTTCTGTGGTATCCATCGGATATTGGATCTTTATGTTTGAAGCTATCAACTACAGAACCGGGGCAGAAACCCAGACCGACGCGGTGTTTGCCATCATTGGCGTGCTCATCGGCATTGAACTGGCCAGACGGGTGGTGGGAAATGTGTTTGTGATCCTGGGCACTGTCATGATGCTCTATGGGGTTTACGGATACCTGGCACCGGATCTGGTCTCCCATGCCGGGGCACCCTTTACCGAACTGTGTGTCAGTATTTTTTACAAGAGTGACGGTGTGTTCGGTATCATGGCCAATGTGTTGGCCACCTATGTGATCCTCTTTGTCTTGTTTGGCGCTTTCCTGGAAAAATGCGGGGCCCAGAAATTTTTCATCGACTGGCCCCTGGCAGCGGTGGGCCATAAGATCGGGGGACCGGCCAAGGTTTCTGTTATTGCTTCGGGTCTGTTCGGCTCCATTTCAGGGTCTGCCATTGCCAATACCGTATCAACGGGCATGTTTACCATTCCCATGATGAAAAAAGCAGGGTTTAAGCCCCATATCGCTGGCGGTATTGAACCGGCCGCTTCCATTGGTGGTATGTTCATGCCCCCCATCATGGGAGCAGGCGGCTTTATCATGGCGGAACTGACCGGGGTCCCCTATTCAACCATTATGCTGGTGGCCATTTTTCCTGCTTTGATGTATTTTTTCTCGGTGTTTTGCATGGTCCATTATGAAGCCAAAAAAGAGAATATTGTGGGGGAGAAATCCAAATTTTCCCCCATGGAAATTTTTAAAAAACAATGGTTTTATATCATGCCCCTGGTGGTCATAACGATTTTCATGCTCTATGGATTTTCCCCGGGTTATTCGGCCATTTTAGGGCTTGTTTCCTGTATAGCTGTCTCTTATGTGAGAAAAGATACAAGGATCGGGCCCAAACAATTTATGGAAGCCTCCAGGTCCGGGACTGAGAACAGCCTGAAAATTGGCGCCACCGTGGGCGTCATCGGTATTATTATTGGGGTGCTCACCTTTTCCGGCTTGGTGCTGACCTTTGCCGACATCATGATTGAGCTTGCCGGCGGCTCCTTGCTGCTGACCATTTTCCTGGTGGCCCTGGCCTCCCTGGTTCTGGGGATGGGGGTTCCGGTTACGGCCGCCTACCTTATAACGGCTGTTGTGGCTGTGCCAGCCCTGACCCATCTTGGTGTTAACCAGATAGCCGCCCACATGATCGTATACTGGCTGTCCCAGGATTCCAATATAACACCGCCGGTATGTATTGCTGCATTTGCCGGGGCCACCATTGCCAAGGCCAACATGTGGAAGACGGCGTTTTCCGCCTTTAAGTTTGCCAAGTTCCTCTATCTGGGCCCCATTTTGTTCGGGTATGTTCCGGGATTTTCCCTTAACGGGAGTTCCATGGATATTATCAAGGCCTTTATTGCCATCTTTTTCGGGACCTGGCTTTATTCCTGGGTTTTAAGCGGTATCTGGATCAAATATTTAAAAGAGATGTTTTCAAAGAAAGCCTCATCCTAAGAAAATTTCTTTATCACAGTTTGTCAGCCATAAAGAAGATTGATCACCCCTGGCATTGGATCCTTGATAAGGGTTTTGGTCAGGGGTGATTTTTATTTGGGCTGGTGATAAAATATTTTAAGATTTAGTTGCACAATCAACTTTTTTATACCATATTGTCTGGGAACCAATTAAATTACCAGGGTAATCACGGGTCGCGACTATTTTATTGTTGATCTGATTGCTGATTATCTGGTGGGAATCTAACCCTTAGGAAATGAAATTTACGTATGGACAATTTTGAGCGTGTCATTGACTCTTCCATTGGATATTTGGTGGGTAGAACCTCAAGGGCCATTGTTAAACGGCTGACAAAAAAATTTGCAGATGCAGGATTTGATATCAGCTACGAGCAATGGAGTATTCTCATTCATTTGTACCGTAAGGATGGCCAGACCCAGCAGGAATTGTCGAATATTGCTGTCAAGGACAAGGCTGCCATTACCCGATTGCTGAATGTACTCGAAAAGAAGAATATTGTGTTAAGAATACCGGATCGGACCGATAAAAGAAGCAACCTCGTCTATCTGACCAACAAGGCCAAGGAGTTCCAGGAGGATCTTATGGCCCTGGTGGAGGAGATGCTCCGTGAGGCGGATACGGGGATTTCCCTTGAAGAAATGGAACAATGCCGCACCACCTTGAACAAGATCTTTATGAATTTTGACCGGTTTGACCGCTAAAAATTATAATTCCACCAATTTATTTTGAATGGCATACCGGGATAATTCAGTATTATTTCTGATGTTCAGTTTTTTTAATATCCTTGCCCGGTAGGTATCAACAGTTTTTACACTGATATTATAGGATGTGGCAATTTCCCGGTTGGTATTGCCCATGGCAAGTTTTCTTAAAACCTGAAGTTCCCGCATGGATAAGGATTCTGTCAGGCTTTGATCCTTCTTGCCCCGGATCACTCTCAAGGCTAAAGCCTCACTTGCTTTTTCCGTGAGATACCGGCCGCCGGCATTGATTCGTTTGACGGCTTCAACCAATTGTTCCGGCGCAGACTGTTTGGTAACATATCCCATGGCACCGGCCTCAATGGCCCGAATAACATATTGTTCTTCATCGTGCATGGTTAGAATCAGTACGGGAATATCCGGGCAGTAGCTGGCCATCCGGGCCACCACTTCAAGACCGTCCATTCCGGGCATTGAGATGTCAATGACAGCCACGTCCGGGTTTTTTTCCATGGCCTCGTCAAAGGCGGTTTCCCCGTCGGCAGCTTCTGCAATGACCTTTATTTCATTGCTGTCTTCAAGTACCCTTCTTAAGCCTTCTCTGACGATACGATGGTCGTCTGCAAGCAATACCTTGATCATGGTTTATCCTTTTATCGTTACGTTACAACAGATTTTGGTTCCTTGGGACTTGGCAGTTTCAATGGTCAGTCGTCCGCCAGCAAGGTTTGCTCTTTCCTGCATGCCTTCAAGTCCAAAACCGTTTCGATCTGTGGTGTTGCCAAGATCAAATCCGCAGCCGTCATCTTCAATGGTGAGGACAATGCCCTGCTGATCCATTCTCAATTCAACCAGGATGGTGTTGGCACAAGAATGCCTCAATGAGTTGGTTACCGCTTCCTGCCCGATTCTGTATAGAGCTGTGGCAAGTGTCTTGTCAATTTCCGGGAGAACATCATGGTGGAAAACGCAGGAAACATTCGATCTTTTTTCAAAATCTGACACCAAAGATTCAAGGGCATCGGTCAGGCCCAGATCATCCAGAACCCGGGGCCTCAGGCGGTAGGCCATATCCCTGACATCCTCTATGGTATCATCAATAAGGGCACTCATTCTTTTTGCCCTTTCCCAGGCCTTGGCATCAATTTTTATCAGATAGCGTTCGATCCAGACGGCATCAATGCGCAGGGCTGTCAGCACCTGACCCAGTTGATCGTGGAGTTCTTGTGCCATCAGTTCCTTTTCTCTTTCCTGGGAGGCAATGATATTTTTGGACAGGTTCTTCAGACTTACCTGGGCCTTTTCCAGCTGGGCAGTTCGTTTTTTAACCTGGCCTTCAAGGTCCAGGGAGTATTGGGACAGCTTTTCCTTGGCCATCTGCAGATCTTTCTGGGCAAGATTTTTTTCTGTGACATCCACGCTGACGGCAAGGGAGCGAATAATTTCTCCTTCTTCATTCCTCATTCCGTAGCAGGAGAGCAAGATGTCGATTCGTTCCTGGTTTTTTTTGACATAGGTGTAGGGAATATCCTTGCAGAAGCCTGTGCTGAAAAATCGGGGAAAGATGGAGTTGATGGCAAAGTTTCTGGATTCCTGGGTGAAAAATCGGATGAGTTGCTCGCCAATGACCTCATCGCGCTGGTATCCCATGATTTCCACCCAGTGGTCGGACACCCGGGTGATCCGCCCTTCTGTGTCAATGGAGTGGAGCATGATCGGGGTTTTATGATAGATATGCCGGTATCGTTCTTCGCTCAGCCGTAATTTTTTCTCAGCGTGTTTTCGCTGGGTAAGCTCCCTGGCTGCTAATTGGTAGAGGATATAGACAAGAAGTCCTGCCAGAATAGAAACAAATAGGACCACAGGCCCAATGACCTGGATAAAGGGTTCGGTGACTTGTTTTTCAATATCTTTTTGGTTTCTCAGGGAGATAATTTGCCAATTCGGGTAATGGGGTACTTCCAGGCCGGAATAAAAATATTCGCCCCCCTGGTCGTCCATGACCCCGGCATCATTTTTTTTAAATCCCGTCCATTCCCAGGGACCGTTTCCAAACTGCCGGGAATCGGTAAGGGCATTTAATTTGTCTTCATCCAGTTCCCATAGGAGCTTGAATCGTAACCGGGGTTTGTTGGATATGAAAATCAGTCCATTGGGGTCCGTGAATAAAAGAGTATCATCGGAGTTTGAAAATAGAGTGGCTTCTAAAAACTCCACCGAAGACTTGATCACAGCGACCCCAAGAATGGTTGCGCTGGAGCCGTCATAGATGGGATAACTATAATATACCCCTCTTTTTTTTGAGGTGCTGCCCAGGGCCAGATAGGTGGCAGGCATCCCCTTGATGGCCTCTGTATAATAGGGCCTGAATGAAAAATTATTTCCCACGAAACTGTCATGTGCATTTCGATTACTGGAGCACAGGGTAATCCCATTTTTATCCAAGATGTAACTGACATTCAGGTCCAGGGAGGTTGTAAAATGGTCCAGAATCTGGTTGGCCTGGAAAATAGTTTCCAGGTTACTGGTTTTAAGGGCGGTCTGTAATTCCTGGATACCGGCCAGGGTTTTTACCGGTTTAATATGTTCTGAAAGATGGGTGGACAATTGTCTGGTAAGCAGTGTAAGCCGGGCATGGGCATCGGATTCTGTTTTCTGGAATGCCGCTTCCCGATAGGAAAAATAATAAAGCCATCCCCCGGTGGAGGCAGAGAGAAAGGCAAACAAGGCCAATATTAAAATTATTATTCGCAGTCGCATTACTGTAGTATAGACCAAACGCGCATCATTTTTCAATGGGGTTTACGCCGGAGCAGAAAATTGATAGGCATATTTTCTTGTGATTGTGATATAGTAAACAATGATAGGGATGAAATTTTTTTAGAATACCAGAAAGTTACAATTGTGGATCTTTGAATCTGATGGGTCGTCAATTTAGGAGTGTGGCATGGCAACGATTACTTTTAACGCATTTTCATTTTTACAAAAAAAATTAAAATCAAAGAATCTGGAATATGTTAATGCAAAATTGTCCATTGAGCGAGGAACCACTGCCAAGGATCTTATACACCAAATGGACCTGACAGAAAAAGAAGTCGAAGCGGTAATGCTAAACGGCAAGGTCGGGCTCTTAGATACCATCCTCCAAGACCAGGATCGGGTGGCCTTTGTTCCACATGGAACACCTGGGCCTTACCGGGTTATGCTTGGATTCAAAAACCATTCACGGGTTTTGTAAAACTTTCAATTTGTAATTCATAGAATCATAAATCTCACTGAGTGAAAAATTCTCCAAGCTTGATTCGATTTTTAGGGAAGCGTAAATTCTAGAAAAATGGGCGCCGGGAAATGCTTCCCCTGTGATCTTAATTTTTGAAATATTTTCCTGGTGATGGTCCATTCAAAAAACAAATATAATTTTTATTTAAGGACTTTGATCGCGGTGTTGGTTGCCGGTAGCAACCGATTGATTTTATTTTCAAGCTCAATTTTTTTTGTCGTGTTTATTTCTTTGAGGTAGGCAATTGAGCGTTCAATTTTTTTTTCAAAATTTGAAATCAGATTAACAATATTTTTAATCTGTTCTCCTTTTCAAACTCCTCTTCCTGTACTCGTTGGGCAATGGCGACTTCCTGCTTCGATGCCAATCCTTTCTCTGTAACGCGTGCAGCAAATTCCCTGTCCAATACTTTGATTCTCAGGATTTATTTTATAGGCTGACAACTCTGAATCATCCAATTGATATCAAAACTATTGGGACAGGCTAATAGGAATACCAGGAAATGGCCAGTTTTCCCTGGTCCTACGCAAGCATCTGGCCTAGTACAATGCCCCAAGGTCAACATGGGTTTCCAAATGGGCTTTAAGCAAATCATAGTCTTTCTCTTTTCGTTCAGCCATGCTTTCTTTTTCTGCCACAAGTTCGGTCAACCCGATCATAGAAAACCATTTGGATGAAATTCCAGGGGTGTCAAAAAATCCGTGGACATAGGTCCCGGCTACCCGGTTGTCTTCGGATATGCACCCTTCGGCCTCATCACAGGGGGTTGAATTTCTGGAGGTGATGTTGAGAAAGGGACTGCCCGAAAACCGTTGGGTGAACCCCATGTGAATCTCATAGCCTTTGCCCGGGGTGCCATTCCATTCAAATTCGCTCAAGGTCGTTGTCTTTGGGGCTTTTAACACGGTTTTTATGGGAAGCAACCCCAATCCCGTGTCTTGTCCCGGCTTACCTTCCAGTCCCTGGGGGTCTTCCACCCAGGACCCTAGCATCTGATATCCGCCGCAAATGCCAAAGACATGTCCCTTTTCCTGGGCGTATTTCTTTAATGCCGATTCAAACCGCTTTTTCACCCAGTCAAGATCTGCCCGGGTGTTTTTAGACCCTGGAAGGATTACTGCATCAAAACTCGATAAATTATAGGGCGTGTCAATGAATACGGTTTGAAGCCCTTTTATTTGTGACAGGGCATGAAAATCTGTAAAATTGGCAATATGGGGCAGGCGCACCACTGCTATTGTGGGTTTTGTTGGATCTAACTTACTTAAATTACAACAATTTTCTATTTCAACCGAGTCCTCTGCATCAATTTTAAAATGGGAATACCAGGGCAATACCCCAAAAACTTTTTTCCCGGTTCTTTTTTCTATCCAATCCACTCCATCCTTGAACAGGGCAATGTCTCCCCTGAATCGATTGATAATGAATCCTTTTATCATGTCCCTGTAAGAATCCGGCAGACAGTCAAGGGTTCCCACCAGCTGGGCAAAAACCCCTCCCCTGTGAATATCGGCTGTCAGCACCACATCTGCCTTGGCATACTCGACCATGGGAAAGTTGACGATGTCGGTTGCCATAAGATTGACCTCTGCACAGGAACCTGCCCCTTCGAGTATGATTCGGTCATATTGTGCGGACAAACGGTCAAAGGCTTCACAGGCTTTTTTAAAATAAAACCCCTTGTTTCGATGATAATCCATGGCGGTATGGTTGCCATGAACCAGGCCGTTTAATATGACCTGGGATTGTTTTTCCCCGGTGGGCTTGAGCAGGATCGGGTTCATGTCCACATGGGGCAAAATTTTAGCCGCTTCTGCCTGAACGATCTGAGCCCTCCCCATCTCAAGGCCTTCCAGGGTTATCCCTGAATTGTTGGACATATTCTGTGACTTATAGGGAGCCACTCGGACGCCTCTGTCCGCAAGAATCCGACAAATTCCGGCGGCAACCACGCTTTTTCCTACATCTGAACCCGTACCCAGAACGGCAATGTTTTTGGTCATTTTTCAATCCCCACCCGGGCCATTACCCCTTGTTTGTAATAATGTTTAATTTCCTTCATTTCCGTCACCAGGTCTGCCCTGTCCATTACCGACTGGGTGGCCCCTCGACCGGTGATCACAAGTTCCATGTTGGCCGGTTTCATATCCATTAAGGCCAACAGGTCTTGTTCGGAAAATAGCTTGCACATAACCGCCACATTTCCTTCTTCGGCAATCACCAGGTCATGTTCATTCTTTTTTAGAAGATCACATAATCGTTGATAGCCAAGGGCGCCTGCTGCCTTGTCTTCTTGGCTCGGGTTCCCCTTGACAAACTTACCCAGGCCGTATTGTTCCACTGTGATATTCGCAAATTTGGACAGGGCTTTTATCTCTGAGTAATCTCCTTTTTTCAGAAACTGGACAATATGAACCCTAAGACCCGCACCGGCAGCCCTGATAGCAAGTCCCAGGCTTGCAGTGGTTTTTCCTTTGCCATTGCCCGTATACACCTGAATATACCCTTTCATCCTCTGTCCTCCTGTATTTTTCTCTTGTGACAAATAAAAAATCTTCTAACCTGCCTTTTAAGGGGTTTGCCCTATAAGGCATATTTTTTGGCATACCCCCTGGGGGTGAATAAAAAATCCATATATCGCAGGGATGCGCTGGAACCGATAAATAAAACCGTCTGCATACCCACATTTGCCTTGTCCAGCTGATCTAATCGGGTAAAGCAAACCGCCTGGTTTTCCCTCATGGCCCCTGTAACGATTCCCACGGGCGTCGCGCCATCCCGGTGCTCAAGGATGAGTTCCTGTGCTCTTTTTAACTGCCAGTCCCTTTTCTTGCTTTTGGGATTGTATAATACAATGACAAAATCAGCCATGGCAGCACAGGTTAAGCGCTTCTCTATTTTTTCCCATTCTGTGAGCAGGTCGCTCAGGGAAATGGCAGCAAAATCATGAGTTAAAGGCGCACCAACAAGAGCTGCTCCGGCTGCAAGGGCAGGAATTCCCGGAACCACTTCCAGCTCAAGGTATTTTTTAGTCGAGGAAAGATCCTGGCCCTGAATTGTTCTGAACAATTTAATGTTTTTTTGTTTACAGATTTCAAAAACCAGACCGGCCATGGCATAAATTCCCGGGTCTCCTCCTGAAACAAGGGCGCAGGAACTGCCTGTCAATGCCATGTCAATGGCCCGTTCCACCCGTTCCACCTCTTTCATCATTCCTGTTGAAATGATTTTTTTATCTTCAACCAACTCTTTGATCAAGTCCACATAGGTGGTGTAACCGGCAATGCAATCGGCCTGCTCGATGACCTGTACCGCCCTGTTGGACAGGTGGGCCACACTTCCCGGTCCCGTTCCCACCACATATAACTTCATTCTTTTATTGCCACGGCTATTGTCACATCCTTGTTTTTCTTTTTCGCTACTATCAATGGGCCCCTTCCTGCTGCCAGAATCGTCGCTGCTTCGCATACGCTTTTTACTCCTAAATGTTTTTCAACCATCTTCGATGGGGTTTCTATGGTGTCAACTGAATTCAATTGGTTCTTATCATAAAATTTTATTGGCAGGCCCAGCCTGTCTGCCAATTGCAACAATCCTGTTTCGTCCTGTTTTACCTGCGTGGTGGCCAGGGTGAAAACTGCATTTAAACTAAGCCCTTCCGCTGTAAAAATCTCTTTGAAAAATTCATGGAGTGTCGTAAGAGACGTACCCCGATTACACCCGATACCAACGCTTAAGATTTTCGGACGCAATACAAGTGTTTCACGTGGAACTTCTATGGTTTTCCAGGTGCAGACAATTTTGCTGCAGGTGATTTTGGTGCCAGGATTCGGGTTGGCCGGGTTTCCGATGAAATGTTTGGGTATGAGCGGGTGTATATAATTTCCCGGATCATAAACTTCCAGGGTCTCTTTTTTGAGAAAGGCCATGTTGACATGTTTGATCGCCGCGGGATTTTCAATATAGAGGTTGTTCTCCTGGGCCAGCAGGTCAATGGAGGGCAGTTCGTTAATATCCGTTGCCGTTGTGATCACCGGCCTGGCATTGATGAGCGCTGCTATTTCCTTGGCGAGCCTATTTGCGCCCCCTAAATGGCCTGACAACAGGCTGATGGCATGAATTCCCCTGTCATCCAACACAATGACGGCGGGATCCGTTGTCTTTGACTGAATCAAGGGGGCCAGCATTCGGACGGCAATGCCAGTTGAGAAAATAAAGATATGGGCTGAAAACCGGGTAAATTGTTGGGACAATTCTTCAGATAGCTTTTTAAAGACTATTGTCCCACATTCCCGGCCCAACGGTGCCGCCTTTAGAACTTCCAGGTTGAGGATTGCTTCCGGGGATGGTTGACGGGGTGGTTTAGGGTTCATTGCCAAGGTTTCAGAAACAAAAAGGCTTGTTCCGGAAACGTTTTGGCAAATATCTTGCCCAAGGGTTACCCCATTCGGGGTGATGGCCCAGACCGCAATGGAAGAAACTGAAATTTTATTTTTTGGAAGCGTTTCTGTAACCATGGGAAAAACCTGCATCGTATAATTTGGATTGGATAAGATCCTTATTTCCCTTGCTGGCTTCAACTGCCTTGCCGACAATTATCAGGGCATGTCGTTTGATCTTGTTCTCTTTACAGGTTTCTACCAGATCTTGGATCTGGGTATAAAAAATCTGCTCTTCCGGGTGGCTTACCTTGTAGGCAATTGCGCACAGCGATTCTTTGCCGTAGTGATTTTCCAAAATTCCTTGAACTTTTTTAACATGCCCCATGCTCAGGTAGATGGCCATGGAGGAGCCATGGGCAGCCAGTCGTTCAAGATCTTCGTTTTCAGGAACAGGGGTCCGACCGGAAATTCGGGTCAGGATCAAGGTCTGGGTGACTTCCGGAAGGGTGTATTCCATTCCCATTGAGGAAGCGGCAGCAAAGGCAGCCGTAACTCCAGGGAGAACTTCATAGGGGATGCTAAGTTTCTGAAGTTCCCGGATTTGTTCAAAAATAGCTCCGTACAAAGAAGGGTCGCCTGTGTGCAGGCGTACCACCCGTTTGCCTATGTCATGGGAGGCTTTGATCCTAGTGATGATTTGATCCAGATTCATTCCAGCACTAGAAATCGTTTCTGTGTCGCTGCCCTTCCAGCAGAGAACTGCTTCAGGAACCAGAGATCCGGCATAGATAACTAAATCAGCCGATTCTAGTGCTCGCATGGATTTAATGGTCATCAGTTCCGGGTCCCCTGGACCGGCTCCGGCAAATATTACTTTGTTTTCCGTGTTACTCATTTTACCTCAGCCTTGCTTTGTGGTTTTCTGCCTGAAATTATCCAGACAGGGTTTAATGGTTCAAGTCGGTCTCCATAGGGCATGGGTTTTGACCGGGATACCTGGATCTGGACCATCTCGTAGGAAAAACCCTTCTGTTTTAAAACCCGCATGGCGGTTTCCATGTTCTGGATCAATATGGTATTAATGACAATTCTCCCCTGCTCCCTGAGACGAACACAGCAGGTGGTCATGATTTTATCAAGTTCACTTCCGCCGCCGCCAATAAAAATTCTATCGGGATCCTTTAATTGGTCCGATCCTTCGGGAAAATCTAGATTCAAAATTTTGATATTAGATTGATTGAACAACTTGATATTGTGGATGATATCGGGAATTCTTGTCGAATTTTTTTCGACGGCAAATACCTGCCCCCAGGGGATTTGGAAGGAGGCTTCTATGCCGACGGATCCCGAACCAGATCCAATATCCCATAGAATATGGTCTTTTTTGACCAGTTCTAATTTTGACAGACTAATACTTCGGATTTCCGATTTGGTGATTAACCCTTTGGAATGACGATACAGAGAGTCGTCCATGCCGATATGTGTTTCATGTGGAACATTTTTACTATGAGTATTTTTTTGGGGAGTCCCCTCCTTTAAAAGAATCACAATGTTGGGGTGGGTAAATTTCAGGTCAGCCACCCTGGCGTAGTCATCAAACCAGGATGTTTTTTCCTCTGAACCGCCCATATTTTCCAGGACACAAAGCTTGAACCCAACGAGTCCCAAGTTGATCAACATGGAAGCAATGTAAGCAGGATCCCTTGTTGGGTCCGTTAAAAAGGCAACCTTGGTTTTTTCTTCCAGGCTTGAAAAGGAAAAATCAAGGTTGCCTTTGCCATGGAGACTTATGATTTTAGCATCATGCCAGGGTTCTCCAATGGCGGCAAAGGCTGCGGCAACAGATGAAATATTGGCGTGAATCACAAGATGTCGTTTGTCTATATGCTTGGAAAGTGTGCTGCCGATCCCATAAAACAGAGGATCTCCCGATGCCAGGACCACTATTTTTTTGTCGACCATATTTTCTTTGATTTGGTCAATCACCTGCTCAATCGTGCCGGAGATCAAAAGGGTTTCGCCCGTATGGTCGGCAAACAGTTCAATATGACGCCGGCCCCCCACCAGCAGGTCTGCCTCTTTAATGAGCGTTAAATGGGTGGCTGTCAGATCTCGTTTGCCCTGACCGATTCCAATGATATTTATGGGATTCATGTTATACCGCCAAATAATATAAAGTTCCGATGAAAATTATGCTTACCACCCTGAAAAACTGTCCTGATAATAGCAGTTGCAATCCAATTTTGGGAGAGAAAATTCCCATGTATCGTGGCAATTGGTGCCTGAGCGCCCGAATGGGAAAGGCCAGGACGTTGCCGATCAGCAAGGCAATCACGGTTTGCTTGACGCTGAGAACTCCGGCATTCATAAGCGCTCCGGCTGCGGCGAACCCCGAGGTGAATTCAGCAGCAAAACTTAAAATAATAATGGACAAGGACTCCACGGGCATAAGGCTTATGGTGACATAGGCGGATAGTGCCTGGTTCAAATAGTTAAAAACGCCATTCACATTCAATATAAATACCAGGGTATAAATGGGAAGCACCCAGGTGAAAATGTTGGCAATGCGAACCGGTAATCGGTATTGTATTGTTTTTAAAAGGGCCATTTTATCTGGTTTTTTCCTAGTGCTCATCCTGCTTTTAGAGCCAGTTGCTTGTGGTTTCCCCTTTGCGGTTGCGGGTTCATGGGATTCATCAGCCGCAGGTGTTGTCTTGCTATCTGTTCGCTCACTCGGTTCGTTGAGGTAAACGTGTCCAAACGTAAGAAAACAAAGGGTTCGAAATAAAGTGGCCAAAAAAGTGACCAAAAAATAAAATCCGCCAGCTATCCCTGTCAGGGGAAGAACAATGAACATGGTGGTGGGCAGATGAAGGAAAAACGCCGGAAACTGGTTGATATAATTTGCCAAAAAAAGCTGGAGTTTTGATATCTTTTGTTCTTCATAAAATTCCAAGAGCATAGCGTTGGCAGCCACCCCGGATATAAAGGCCATGGTAAAGGCAGCACTGCAATGGTTCCCCATTTTGGAAAACCGGAACAGAGGCCTTGCCAGAACCGCCACCTCCCTTGTCCATCCCATCGCCTCAATGATCTGGCCAGCCAGAAGACCAATGGTGATAAAACCCATGAGCCGCAAAAGTGGGAATCCCAGTTTTTGGATACCCGAGGCCAGGGACAGGGTATCAAAAAAAACGGCATCGATTCCCAATAGGACCAGAGTGAACAAAACAGACAGGCATAATTTCCTATAATTTATCTGTCGCTTATGGAGTGTCTCATCGTTCATTTTGATGCCAGAATCAATGTCCAATAATCGGGGTCCCGTGTTTCAAGGTCATCCAGGTTGTCTATGATCTCTTCACCTTTGCGGCCACATTTGGAAACAGCGACTCCCTTTTTATGGAGCCCGGCATCTTTCAGGGCCATATTAATGTCTGTTATGTTTTTATAGGCTTTAACAATGGCAACGTTTTCCACTTGTTTTATCTGCCTGATCCGATTTCCCCCATAGGCTCCCGAGGTGACCAGCAGGGACTCCTCCCCTTCCACCAGTATTCTATTTAACCTGGCCGAGGCTGCATGGAAAGAGGTAATGCCGGGAATGGTTTCAATATCAGCCTCGGGCATGATACCTTTCATCTTTTTTAAAATATAGCCAAAGGTTGAGTAGGTGGTGGGATCCCCAAGGGTCAGAAATACGGCGGTCATGCCCTGGTCCATGGCAGCGGCAATCTGTCGTGCATTGGCAATCCATGCGGCTTCCACTTCTTTTGTGTCTTTGGTCATGGGGAATCCAAGGTGTTCAATCCTGGCCGAGGGTGAAATATAGGGTGAGGCTATTTCAACCGCCAGGCTGTATTTGTTTTTGCTGGAAGCTGCTGTAAAAATAATATCTGCTTCTTTGATCACTCTCACCGCCTTAACTGTAATCAGTTCAGGGTCCCCGGGTCCAACGCCAACACCAAATAATTTGCCTGCTTTCTTCATTGTTAATTCTTTCCTATATTTAACGGACTGAAAATATCCGGGTAGAGAAGTTTCCCCAGGGTAACGATTCCCTCATACAAACGGGGAACCGGTCGGGAAACAATATTTTCATCAATTAAAAATACCTGTTGGTTTTTAATCGCCTTAATTATTTTAAATCCGGGCTCATTGATGATCTGCTCTTTCTTTTTGCACCTGATTCATGATTCCTCGTTGTGCCAGGAAAACATCAATCTCAGATGCCCTGGCCAAAATCTGTTCCTTGCCATAAATGGCAATATTGCTGTTTCTGGATGCCTTGGCATCATCCGCCACATTGATGCCCCCTGCTGTTTCCAGTACAAAAATAGGCATGGAACCGGGGGTAAAGGTTTTCATCCGGGTATGAATGGCCTGGAAATAGACCTTTTTTTTATCTGGTATCCCCTGGGTAAGTGTCAGGATATGGGCGGTTTTTTCCTGAAACCCTGCGACCATTTTCCTGGCCTGGTCCTGTTTTCCACTTAATTGGCCAAGGGTCAACCAATAGGCATACATCTGTGGTATAGTTGAAGGCTGAAGGGAAACCACTGTAATGCCGTATCGTTCAAGCTGCTGAACAAATTGGGGGTAACCATTGTCGATCATGGGCCGGATCAATACCAGGTCCGGCCTGTTTGCGATGAATTTTTCCGGGTCATCGTGAAAGGAAAATTTCATTTTATCCCGTACCTGGGCAGGAAATTTATCATTCACAGAAACTCCGATGATCTCATCTTCAAGACCAAGGGAAAAAAGGTTTTCCGTATGGGCGCCATAAAGGGAAATGATTCTTTTAAAGGGAGCCTTCACCTCAATTTGTCTGCCCCGGTTGTCAATAACCATTTCTGCGGCCAGGCATTGGGAGAAAATCCCTATGACCCACCAGCAACAAGCCAGCGCCAGCAACTTATAAGGGGTTACCTTATTTTGATTTAAAATAGACTTGTTTTGCCTGGACATATTCATTGAATTCAACCTTTGATTCTACATTAAATACAAGCTTAATATTCTCCTGGTTCATAACATCCCTGGTTTTTCCCTTGGCCAGGATCTCTCCCTCTTTTAGGAATAAAATTTCATCTGCCCAGGCCGCGGCCAGATTTAAATCGTGGAGAACACAGATAATCGTCCCCTTTGTTTTTTGAATCATCTTTTTAATAAGGCCCAGAAAATGAAGGGTGTGGTTAATATCCATATTGGAAAACGCTTCGTCCAAGAGCAGCACGGGTGTCCCCTGGCACAAGGCCCTTGCAAAAATACACCGCTGCTTTTCACCGCCTGACAACTGGGTCACCCTTCGGTGCTTTAAGTGGGAGATCCCGGTTTCCTCCATGACCCGGTCGACCTGGTCCCTATCGATTTTGGAGGGGTGGGAAAATCTATTAATATAGGGGTGCCGCCCCATCATGACCACTTCCTCCACGGAAAAAGGGAAATTAATATAATAATTCTGGGACACCAAAGAGAGAATTTTGGCAATCTGTTTTTTGGACAAAGCAGAGATATTTGTTTTGTCCAGAAGGACTTGTCCCCTGTCAGGAAGAAAAAAACCTGAAATCAGATCCAGAAGCGTTGTTTTCCCGCTTCCATTGGGGCCGAGTATCCCATAAAATTTCCCCGGGGAGAATCGAGAGGATACTTTTTTTATAATGGGCGTATTCCCGTGGGAAAAGCATAAATTTTGAAGACGTATCTCCATGGGCTAGGCCAACCGGCTCCTTTTAAATATCCAGCAGAACACCGGGCCGCCAATGAGGGCGGTGAGAACACCTATGGGAATTTCATGGGGCAGTACTGCCCGGGTAATGGTGTCGGCAAACAGCAATAAAAAGGCTCCCACCAGCATGGAGAGGGGCAGCAGCTTTCTGTTGTCAGGTCCTGTAATAAACCGGACCATGTGGGGAACCAGAAGTCCTACAAAGCCTATGATACCCGATACGGATACACAGATAGCCGCCAGCATGGACCCTGTTACCAGCAATAGGAGGGTTATTCGTTTAATATCCACCCCAAGGCTGGATGCAGCTTTGTCCCCCAGGGAGATAAGATTCAGATCCCTGGCAAAATAAACGGCAATGATGAATCCTATAACAAGGAAGACAAATATGACCATAAAATTACTCCAGGTCTTGGAGGCAAAACTGCCCATGAGCCAGAAAATAATAACAGACACCTGTTCATTGGCAATGAATTTTAAAAAACTGATGCCGGCGGAAAGGATTGCCGCCACTATAATGCCGGACAAAATTAGGTTGTTGGAGGAAAGACTGCTCACAGATCCTTTGGATGAGGATGAATAGGATAAAAAAATGACAAAAAAGAGGGTGGCACAGGCGCCTGTGAAGGCAAATGCAGGAATGGATACAAAGGTGGCACCCAGATTGAGCAATATGGCAATACATGCCCCAAAGGCGGCTCCGGCTGAAACCCCGAGGGTGTAAGGGTCTGCCAGTGGGTTCAGTAAAATTCCCTGGAACAGGACCCCGGAGATGGAAAGAGCTGCTCCCACAGCGGCGCAGGTGAGAATCCTGGGAAGTCGGATGTCAAATATAACCGCGGTAAAGGTCTCGGCTGTGGGAGTTGTCATATCCATGTTTCCGAAAAGCTTGTTCACAAGGATACCAGAAATTTCTCCCATGGGAATGGAGATAAACCCCATGGAAAGGGAAATCATTATCATTCCAAACAAAAGAAGGGAAAACAGTGCTATCATCCATAAAAAAGTGTCGCCTGATATCATCCGTTTCAAGCGTGATTTGGGCTTGTTTGACCTCTCTTTTTTCCCTGGATTCATTTGTTCCTGCTCCCATTTGTTTCATGTGAAACAAAATGGCTGTCTACCCCTGTTTGATAGCCTCTTCCAATAAAAAACCCATACCAGAATTTTTTCTGATATGGGAACCGAATTTATCCACATTGTGCTGATCTGCCCAAGTCCTCGAGGGTAAAACGACCCAGCATTCAGGCAGGTTTTCTGGCTTCCGGATCGGCTTACTCGTCACTCCTTCCTGCTTAAAAAATAACTCAGCAGTGGTTGCAGTGATTTTTATCCCCGGTCACAGCGGCGGGTCCGTTCCTGAATTTCACAGGATTCCCTTTTAACTGCACATGGCAGCACCTGAAATATCTGCTCAGGATAGCTTTCCCCCCAAAGAGTGTCAAGGAAAAATCAAGGAATCCTCGATCACCATTAATACAGATCCGGACCATTTAGAACGGATGGCGCAAATAGAGTCAGGACCTGTTCCACATATTTCAGGCAAGCTGCTCATTGATCATTTCCTGAATAATCTTTGGATTGGCCTTGCCTTTAGAGGCTTTCATGGCCTGTCCCACAAGAAACCCAATGGCTTTTTTATTCCCGTTTTTATAGTTGTCCACTGCAGAAGCATTTTCGGCAAGGATATTCTCAACTATATCTGTAAGTTTTGAGGTATCTGAAACCTGCCTGAAGCCGAATCGTTCGACAATCTCCTGGGCTGTTTCATGGGTCTTAAAGAGTTTTTCCAGCACGGATTTGGCTGAATTTGAATTGATCTCATTCTTTTCAAGCATCTGGAGCAGGCCTGCAAACCGTTCAGGCGTGACCCTGGAATCTGACAGGCTTTGGCCATGGGCCTTTAGGGCAGGAAGAAGCTGGGTTGCGATCCCGTTGGCTGCCCTTCGGGGGGGGACGTCAAACTTGATGACAGATTCAAAGAATTCGGAAAGCCCCCGGTCAGAACCCATGAG
>Ga0307929_1000076_pt1 | contig 94715 bp, 103 predicted proteins | sample AceLakmetage1330_FD_203160 | JGI IMG/M metagenome (GOLD analysis project Ga0307929, IMG submission 203160) | Saline water microbial communities from Ace Lake, Antarctica - #1330 | ecosystem: Environmental > Aquatic > Non-marine Saline and Alkaline > Saline | place: Antarctica: Ace Lake...
CTACCATTTAGATATTAATGATACAACTAGTTAATAAATTTTTTTATTGAGAATAAATGCAAAGTTCATTATAACACAAAAAATAAAAGGAAAGTGGCGGTGAGGGGATTTGAACGCCCGACCTCTGGATTTCTTACACTTAAGTATAGATCATTGGCATAAGCCTCAGCACTCATTGATATGAGTCCAGCGCAATAACCAGACTATGCTACACCGCCATAACGTCTAAAAAGAGTAATAAATCATTTAAAAAAGCTTCGGTTTGTAAATAATAAAATTATTATTTTAAGATCTATGGATTAAAAATCTATGATTTTTAAGTTTATAATAAAGATTTTATTTTTTCTAGATATTTTTTATCTTCACCTTCCTTATAAGAATGTTGTAACCAATTTTTAAAACCATCATCATTGAATCTAGGAATTATGTGAAAATGTAAATGAAATACAGACTGACCAGCAGCTTCCCCATTATTTGTAGTAACATTAACTCCATCAGCATTAGTTGCTTTTTTAACTGCTTCAGTTATTTCTCTTAAAGCAGGCATAATATTTTTTAAATCTTCAGAATCTGAATTTATCAAATTTTCAATATGTTTTTTAGGTAATACTAAAGTATGACCTTCATTTACTGGATTAATATCTAAAAAAGCAAAAGTGTATTCATCTTCATAAACCTTTAAACAAGGTATTTCTCCATTTATTATTTTACAAAATAAACAATCCATTTTTAACCTCCATATTTCTTAATAACTTTCAACCATTTTTTAGGTTGTTTAAGTTCTAAGAAACTACCTAACCTAAATATAACACAGTTTTTAACTTTTCTCTTTAATAAAAATTTCAGGTCATAATCTAATTCACTTACTTTTTTATAACAAGGCTCGTCGTTAAATATTCCCGGAGTTAATAAACCAACAGCAAAAAAAGTTTGTTTATCAAATCTTAATCTCTTTTTAATATAACTTGAAATGTAAACATTATACAAAGGAAGAAAAAATTTAGGAATAAAAGAAGAATAGTAAATATAATTATAACTAAGTTTTTTTGAGTAAATCATCCCCATTCTTTTAGCAATTAATTTAGGAAATGAAAAAGTTGAAAGCATCACATCCGTAGTTTTTGACAACTCAAGAATTTTCTTTTTTAAATAGTTTTGATTTTTACCTTTCTTAAACATTTGAGTTAATAACCATAAGTCCATTACAAACTTATTTGTTTGATAAGAATTGATTTTTGGTAGCGGAGGTTCAATATCAAGTTTAATTTTCATTCCTTTGTATTGGTCTAATGAATCAATTGCCTTTTTAGAAGTTTGAGAAGAAAACCAATAACCTTGTTTTTTAGAAAGAACAGGCCAAGCTCTTTTTAATTTTAAATTAGAATACCTTGAAGTTAACTCTTTTTTTTTAAGAAAATCTTCTTTACTGACACAAACAATACCAAAATCAGCTACAAAATCATTTTGTTTAAAAAACTCATTAAGCTTTTTCCAATCTATTCTATCGGGAAATTCACACCAAAATAGTATGTTATCAAACTTCATATTACTACTAATATAGTTAAATATAAAAATGTTGTTGCATTAAAAACAATATGAAAGAAGAAATTGTCAAAATCTGTAAAAAACTGGAAAAAGAAAACAAAATAAAAATACTTTTTGCAGTCGAAAATGGAAGCCGAGCATGGAAGATGGATAGTAAAGACTCAGACTATGATGTAAGGTTCGTTTATGTAAAAGACATAAAAGAATACATTCAAATTAAACAACCAAGAGACGTTATTGAATTAGATAAAGGACTGATTGATATGGTCGGTTTTGATATTTTTAAATTTGTTAAAATGTTAGCTTCATCCAATCCAACAATGATTGAGTGGTTAAATTCAGACATAACATACTATAGAAAACAAAATAAAGTATTTCAAAAATTTGCAGAAAAACATTACAATCCAAAAGCACTATATTTCCATTACAAATCAATGTGTAACAATAATTATGTTAAATATCTTAAATCTGGAAATTTGGTAACTTATAAAAAATATTTATACGCTTATAGAGGTTTAGTTAATGCTAAATGGGTTATAAATAAAAAAACTTTGCCACCAATTGAATTCAAAAAAGCAATTGAGGGAATGAAAAATATAATACCTAAAGAAATAACAGAAAAACTAAAAGTAATAATTAAATTAAAATCAAAAGGTAAAGAAAAAGACAGAATTCAAAACATTGTAAAAATGGACAATTATATTGAAAAATTCTTAGATGATAAAAAAGAAATTCTACAGAATAAAGATAGAAATACTAAAATGTTAAATGAAGAATTAAGAAAAATAGTAATTAAAAAATAATTTAACTATTTTCTCATTTTGAGATGTTTAATTATTATAATTAAAGCAACAACTAATGCTCCACTTAAAAAAAAGTAAGTATGACGTACTGAAAAATTATCTGAAATTAATGCCGAAGCCAAAGTGATAATTATTCCTCCAATACTTGCAAAGAAATTCTGCATACTTAATACTGTAGCTCTTTTATGAGAACTAACTAACTTATTAACATAATCTCTTAAAACAGGATAAATCATTCCTCTAACAAATTCTCTAAAAAAGAAAAACATAAAACCATACCATACAAAAATGGTTGCACTAAAAAAGGACGATATTAACATCAATAAAGGCATAAAAATTAAAGTTCTATAAACTCCTAACTTTTCTTCGATTTTATGCGAGTACCATGCTGAAACTGCTGCAACTAAACTAAAGAATGCAAATGCAACTCCAAAATAAATTAACGGCAACCCAGTAGATCTAAAATAAGGTTGATAAAATCTAAATATTGCTTCTTGAATTCCAAGAACAATAAAAGCATAAATAAATAAGCCCTTTAAATCTTTATTTTTAAATGAAGCCGAAAGTATACCTTTTATACTGCCATCTTCTCCAGGTGGAACATCTTGTCTTTTAGGTTCTTTTAATGTTAATATCAAAACCAAAGAAGCAACATCAATAATAAGTGTTGCTAGAATAGTATACTTAATTCCAAACTGAACTAAATAAGAAGCCAACAATGCAGAACTCATTAAAGCCAAATTCTTAAAAAATCCTGCTCTACCAGATATTTTCTTAAATTCTTTTTCTTTATTTAAATCTAATAAAGTATCATAAATTAAAGCGGAATCTGCACCAGAGATAAATGCAATCCCTAAGCCAGAAAACATGTATGCAAAAATAAATAGGTAATATGAAGTCTGAGTATAAAGAAGTGTTGCACTTACAATTAAAAATACAGCCCCAAATAATAAAGACTTCTTTCTTCCAAACTTGTCTGCAAAATAACCAGAAGGTACTTCAAACGAAATAATAATAACATTCATTATAGCAGTAATAATCATAATTTTCGTCAAAGAAAATCCTAATTCTTGAAAATAATAAACAATATAGGGAAGAAATACTACAAAAAAAGTAAGAAATGAAAATGCATAATATTTCCAAATGTTTGATTTCATACTCACAATTATTAACAAAAGATTATAAATCTTCTTAAAATTTATATACGTCTTTAAATTTATTTAAAAAATAATGGGAATTGTAAAAGCTAAACCTAAAAATGCTCAAAAAATATGTGAATTGATTAAAGAGAGTATTCTTGCAATTAAAGAACATTATTCAAAAAAAGAAATTGGTGCTTGGGCTTATTTCAACACTCCAGAAATAATTAAAACTAAAATGAATAATATGTATGTAATGAAAAGTTTTGGAAGAATCCTTGGAGTAATATCTTATACTGAAAGTACAATTGAAAAATTATATGTTCATCCTTCAAAGCAAGGTAAAGGAATTGGAAAAAAGTTAATTCAATTTGCTGAAAAGAAATTAAAAGGGATTGAAAAAATAACAATTAGATCAGGATTAAATGCTGTACTTTTCTATAAAAAACAAGGTTATAATAAAGTTAAAACTTCGCACGTTGTTTTAAACAGTGTTAAAATTACAGAAATAATTATGGAAAAATCATTTACTCCTTGACATTGCATACATACTAATTTCTTTTTCTTGAAGATCTTTTCGTAATGATAGATTATTAAGATGTATCATTAATTTATCAATATAGGTTGCAATAGGCTTACCAGTATTTTCCCGGGCAAATCTTTCCCTTGCATAAGTAAAAGCAACATAATGCATTGTATTTTTTAAGTACAAGCCACGTTTATCAATAAAATCACTAATACCAACAGCAACAAGATTACTAGCATCTTCTCCAAAAATTCTTTTAGTTCTTATTAAAGTAGAACTAACATCTTTAATTGGAATTTTTAATCTTGCATACTTTCCATCTAAAGAAATTGCTTTTAATTTTTCACTATTAAAATTCAAATAAGAATTACTACCTTTTAAATCATCCAAAGTAACCAGATTTCCATCAACTCGCCTTTCAGAAACAATAAAATTATTTTCAAATAGTTCTTCTAAAGTTTTATCTGCATCCATACCCCTAGTTTCATAACCTGCTTTATCTATTACTTTAGGCAATACATCAGTAGCCAAAACAAAATGAATGTTTACTTTAGTATACATTTCTTTAATTGATCTTGCTAAATCGATATAAAGTGGACTATTAAAAAGAGCAATAGAAACATTACCTTGACAACTCGCAAAACCATCTAAAGCATGAATTCTATCATAAATTGCAGAATTTCTAGCTAAATCAATTTCTTTATCAAAATGATTTGTTGAAGTAACAATTAATAATTCAGAATTATTTCCTGCAACTTCTAATCCTTTCAAAAATAATGATTCATGAGCTATACTTAACGGATCATAAGATCCAAAAGCAACAACTAAATTGTCAACACTTTCTCTTTTTCTTAAAAACGGTTCTTTTACAAGTTGTAATTTTTTTCTTCCTTCTTGTGCTTCTTCTTGTAATTTCATACCTAAGTTAAAAAGCTCTAAACTTCTTGCAACATCCGAAACACTTAACTCATTTATCATAATCCATACATTTTAGTTAAAGCCAGATACATTAACTCCCTTACATTAGAATTAAATTCCGCTCTAAAAGGTGTATCAATTAAATGATGTTGTTCAAACAAAACTTCATTTCCAACAACTCCACAAATATAAACTTCTGGTTTTTTTCCAGATTTAGGAACATCTTCTCTTGGAGCAGATGAAGTTTCCGCTAATGCGTAATGAACACCAAACGTTCTTGCAAGATTAGTTGCACTTTCTTTTGCAACTTTAGAAGAAACAAAACTATTTAGGGGTTTTTCACCAATTGCTTTTCTTGAATCTTTTCCATAAGGTATTATTCCCACCTCAAAATATTTAGATGAACCTGGAAATGTTAAAGCTGGCATTAATCTAGCAGACAATTCAACCACACCAAGTTTTTTATCGAATTCATTTTTTTCCATAATAAAATGTGAGAGATTTCTATAAACTACGTTAGAAATACATGCTAAATGCTCCCCATCCAAAAGTTGTAATTCAAAAAATTGATCATTTTGATAATCATTAGCTGCATTTCTTTCTCTACGAGCCTGTGCAAGTTCATTTGCAGTATAAGTTGGTTTCATACCACTTCTTTTTTCCCATATTTCAATATCCCTTACCGCTTCAGACATATAACCTTCTAAACTTATTAATTCTGTCAATTCATTTAATCTGTCCCTATGCTCTTTAAAAACATCATCTGCTAACATTATAATTCCCCCATATAAACATAAAAGATTTCAATATTAATAACTATTATGGTAAAATATCATAACAAAAATTATATCTAAGAATGATTTTATAAGAATTATGAAGACAATAACTGTTAAAACTCCATCAAATAAAATTGAAATAGAAATTTATGAAGATGAACTAGATGTTAATCAAGTAGTTACAAATAATTCTTTATTTGTAAAAATGTGTAAAAATGGTTGTAAAAATTTCAATAAAAAATATTCTTGTCCACCTTTCTCTCCTTCATTTAAGAGTCTAGCTAAAAATTACAAAAAATTATATGTTTTAATGTATAAAGTGAATTTATATCAACTTAATTACAAGGATTACTTAAAAGTTCAATTAGCAAATTCTGTAATTAAATCAAGAATTGACAAACATATGAGAAAGATAGAAAAAGACTCTGAATTCTTAAGCTCCGGTTCATGCAGACTATGCAAACCATGCAAACTAAAACTTAAACAACCATGCAAATATCCAGATAAAAAAAGGTACAGTTTAGAGGCAGTAGGTGTTGATGTAAATGATTTAACAATTAAATTATTTAACATCCCAATGTTATGGTATAAAGATAAAATTGCCCCAAAATACACTTGTGTAGTTTGTGGAATGTTTAAATAATTCTTTTCTTTAAAAATATATTAAATATAAATTTAACCAAAACTGTTATTTAACAAAAGTATTTAACAGTACTGTAAAGATATAAAACCTAAAAAACTAGCTTACATACAACTAAAAAAACCAAATTTAACAATTTTAATATTTTTGTTTAAAAAACTTTATATACAAACTTCTAATCTTTAACAATATGACAATGGAAGATTCAATAAGAAAACACGCATTAGAAAATGCTATACATTTCAAAGGAAGAGCTAATCCTGGTGCGATAATTGGTAAAATAATGGGTGAATTTCCAGATGCCAAACAAGATATGAAAAAAACTTCTATGAAGATTCAAGAAATTGTTAAAAAAGTTAATTCTTTAGAATTAGAACAACAAAAAGAAGAATTACTAAAACTCAACCCAAATTACTTTGAAGAAAAAAAAGAAAATAAAGAGAAAAGAAAAGAAGCTAGACATGAACTTCCTGAATTGAAAAATGCAGTAGAAGGTAAAGTTGTTACAAGAATTGCTCCAGAGCCTTCAAAATACAATCACTTTGGACACGCAATTTCGTTTTTACTAAATTACATGTACTCAATAAAATATAAAGGTAAATGTATTTTACGATTTGAAGATACTAATCCTGAAAAAGAAACTCAAGAATTTGTTGATGCAATGCAAGAAGATGTTCTTAACTACTTAGATATTAAAACAGAAAAAACAGTTTTTGTATCAGACCATATGGACAAATATTATGAAATGGCTAAAAAATTAATTGAAAATAATAATGCCTACACTTGTCATTGTAAAAGTGAATCGATTTCTAAAGATAGAAGAGCAATGCAAGACTGTAAATGTAGAAATAAAAATATTGAAGATACTAAAGCTGAATGGGAAGAAATGAAAAAAGGATCTGTAAAAGAAGGTTCTGTTACTTTAAGAATGAAAATTTCTATGCAACATAAAAATGCAGTAATGCGTGATCCAGTGATTTTCAGATTAAATTACACACCACACTATAGACAAAAAGATAAATATAAAGTTTGGCCCATGTATGACTTTGAAAATGCTATTGAAGAAGGATTATTAGAAATCACTCACGTTCTAAGAAGTAATGAATTCGATTCAAGAATAGAACTACAAAATCACATTAGAGGATTATTCAAGTTACCAAATCCAGAAGTAAAACAATATGCAAGATTCAATATTACAAATGCAGTTACACAAGGAAGAGAAATAAGAGAAATGATTGAAACTGGAAATTATATTGGCTGGGATGACCCAAGACTAGTTACATTAAGAGCTTTGAAAAGAAGAGGAATTCCTAAAGAAGCATATTATGAACTAGCAAAAGTAGTTGGAATGTCAAAAGCAACATCTAACTTAGACTTTGAGGTAATTGCTTCAACGAGTAGAAAACTATTAGATGAATCTGCAAAAAGGTTCTTTTTTATACAAAACCCAAAAGAAATTGAAATAAAAAACGCTCCTAATCAAGACATAGAATTAGATTTACATCCAGATAAAATAAAAGGTGGAAGAGAATTTAAAACAACAAATAAATTTTATTTAACACATGAAGATTTTGATTCTTTTGAAGAAAATGAAATTATTAGATTAATGGATTGTTTAAATTTTGTTAAAAAACAAAATGAATTTGAATTTGTTTCGACAAAATATGAAGATTTTAAAAATAAAGGTAAAAAAATAATTCATTGGCTTCCTGTTGAAAAACTTACAGAAGTTGAAATTTTAATGCCTGACAATAAAGCAATTAAGGGATTAACTGAAAATAATATTTCTAAATTGAAAGTTAATGATGTTATTCAATTTGAAAGATTTGGATTTTGTAGATTGGATTCAATTGAAGATAATAAATTCAAATTTTGGTTTACTCATAAATAATTTTTAAAAACTATTTGATTCTATTTTGTTATCCAAACAATATAACGTAAAATAAGGTATAAATATTTAAATAATAGAACAATAACATAAACAATATGCCAGAAGAAAAACAACCTAGTGAAGAAGAAATAAAAGCTTTTCAGGAAAAATTAGCTAAAATGAGTCCTGAAGAAAAAGAAGCCTTCTTTAGACAACAGTGTATTTTTTGTCAAATAATTGATGGAAAAGTTCAATCTACAAAATTATATGATGATCAACATTGTATTGCAGTATTAGATATTAATCCTGCAAATCCAGGTCATGTTCTATTAATGCCTAAAAAACACTTCCAGGTAGGTCCTCAAGTCCCAAAAGAAATAATGATACATATGGGGAAAATAACAAAAGCGATTTCTAATGCATGTCTAAAAGCATTAAAGTGTGGAGGAACAAATATTTTTATTGCAAATGGAGCTGCCGCAGGACAACGTGCTCAACATTTTATGATTCACATAATTCCAAGAAAAGAAAATGACGATTTAACATGTTTTAACATGCCAGAAAATAAAGCAGATGACAAATCATTAGATGAACTTGCTAATAATTTAAGACAATACATTGTTGGCAAACTTAATGTTGAAATTTCTGATGAAAAACCAAGTGAACCAGAAGAAAAAGTTGAAGATTCTTTACCTGAATCTCCAAAAGAAGTCAAAAAACCTGTAAAAGAAAAAGGATACTTATATTTTGTAGATAGAGAAGGCGACATATCAAGATGTAAGATGGTTAGAGGAAGGAAAAAAGAGAAACAAAAACAAGAAAAAGTTCTAAAAGTAGGCATAAAAAGACAACCAGGATTATTATATTATGTCGATAAAGATTTAGAAATTAAAACTTCTCCAATGAATAGAAAAGGAAGAAAACCATCCAACAAAAAGAAGAAAAAATTAATTAAGAAAAAAAATCAAAAAACTGCTGCAAGAAAACCAAAAGAAAAACCAGTAGTTCAACAAGCAGAAATAAAAGAGGATGTTAGCTTAGATGATATAAGCAACTTGTTTACTTAAAAAAATGGTTAAATGTGCATATTGTGAAAACATAAAAAGAAAAGTCTACGAAGATAAGGATTTAGTTGCATTTCTAAAAGAAGACCCTTCAATTACTGGACACATTGTTTTAATTCCTAAAGAACATCATACTATTTTAGAACAAGTACCAGAAGAAATTTCCGGACAATTATTCTTAGTTGCAAATCAAATTTCTTCCATTTTATTTGAAGTATTTGGAGCAGAAGGAACAAATATTTTAATACAAAATGGCTCAGAAGCAGGACAAAAGATTCCACACGTAAGTTTAAACATTCTTCCAAGAAAACAAGGAGATGGACTAAATTTTGATTGGGAAGCAAAACAACTTGACAAAGAAGAAATGGGTGTTGTTGAATTAAAACTAAAAGAAGCTTGTAAAAATATAATTATTGGTAAAAAAGAAGAAAAAGTTAAAGAAATTATAGAAGAAAAAGAAGAAGTTAAAAATTCTGATTGGATTGATAAAATTTTGTTAAGATTACCTTAGAGTTTTATAAAATCTTATTTAATGAAATATTTTAGGATTAAATTCTCACGTTAAATTTGATTTTTTAATTATTTAAAATAAAAAAAGATAAAGACTTAGTCATTCGAATAGTTTATCAGCTTCATCAATAATCTTAATATTTTTCAATTTCTTTCAAAACTTTAAACAGTTCTGTAGGTTTTGTAATCATAACATCATGGCCGGATTTTATTTTAAAAGTTTTCCAACCTTTTTTATTTGCTTTTTTTTCAAATTTATCAAAAGTAGGGATTGGGCATTCAGAACATCGAATATAGAATTTCAAAATATTTTCAAATTCGGGATTATTAAGAATCACTTTTTGCTCAAATGTTTGAATGGGTGTAAAAACCAACAGTTCTTTAAGCCATAAAGCTTCATCTCCAAAAACTCCAAACATTTCAGGGTCATGCGGTGGAACTAACCAAACTTCTTTAATTCCTTCTTTTTTACTCTTTCCATCAGAATTAACTAATGACGATTTTATAGATTCAACTCTTTTTGGAAAAGACATATCAAAAAGTGATTCATTATGGTTTGGTAAAAAGGCATCTAAATAAACTAATTTGTTAATCCTTTTAGGGATTTTAGATGCAACTCCACTAATTACTAAACCCGCATAACTATGCCCTACTAAAATAATATTTGAAAGATTTTCTGTTCTAATCAATTCAATAATATCTTGTATATGATTGTTTAAACCAATTTTTTTATTTTCAAATTTATCATTATATTTCATACCCGATAATGTTGGAGCAAACACTATATCGCCCCATTTAAGATGTAGTTTTTTCATCTTATACCAACACCATCCACCATGCCACGAGCCATGAACAAAAATATAAGTTGCCATTTTATCTTTTTTTAAATAAAAATCCTCTTAATTTTTCATTTATATCCTTAAATTCTTCTGAAGTAATTACATAAGGAACATATTCACACGTTAAACCTCGACTTTCCCATTTTGATTTCTCAGAATCAAGACTTCTAGATTTCATATTAGCATAAGAAGTTCTTTTTAATGATTTTTTCAATCCACCCATAATTTTTTTTATTCTTGGGTCATTCTCAAATTCGGGATGATTTTTAAAAGTGTCATCTATATAAAGCATACTCTCGGGATGAGCAATTAAAGGCTGTATGTATTCAACTAATGAATCTTTTTGTTCTTCATTTCCATATTGTGAAACTACCCCTTCACAAAAAATAAAAGATGGTTTAGAAACATCAATTAAATCAATAGCTCTTTGCCATACATCCTTTGAATAAATATTTCCTGCAACAAAATTAATATTATAATTTGAAGAAATTTTATTTACTATTTTTTCTTTTAATTGTGAATTATGTGGTAAATCTATTTCGGTCCAGGTTTCAAATTCATCAGAATAATTAATCCCATGTGGACTAAAACCTGCACCCATTTCTGTAATATTATAATTATCAGATAATCTTTCTATTAAACTCCTACTAGTTAAATGTCTTGAAGCTGCCAACCAAGAAAGATCTGGACAAAAGGATTTTACTCTACCTATTTCTTCTTCCAAACCCCTTAACATCTGTTTTGAATTGGGTACATTTGATATTCTTTGTAAATCGTCTATAGTAGATGCTGTTTTCTCTATATCACTTCTTTCTTTTTCAATTTGAGTTTGTTCTTTTTGTATCATTTTCATCTTAATTTCCTCCTTATAACTATAACATTTGCACAAACTATTTATATTATTGTCGTATGAATTTTACGACAACAAAAAGATTTATAAAAACTAAACAATTTTCAACAATATGAACATCGATATAAAAACCGCTTTACAAGAATGGGGACTAAATGAAAGAGAAGCAGACATATACATTTATCTTGTCAAAAATCATTCAAATTCTGCAAATGAAATTTCAAAATCAACTGGAATTTTAAGACAGACAGTTTATGAAATAATCGGCAAGTTAGAATCAAGAGGACTTATTACTGAAATAACAATCAATAATAAAAAACATTTTGAAGCAACACCTCCAGAAAAACTTCAAACCATTCTTGAAGAAAAGAAAAAAATAATTGACTCAATAATGCCCGACTTAAAAGAATTGAATAAATGTAATAATAGTTCTTCAAAAACACAAGTTTATTTTGGAAAAAATGGTTTAAAAATGGTTTTAAGAGACCCTCTTACAAGTAAAACAGAAATAAAATCACTTCATCCAAATTATTCAGAAAAATTTTTTCAAGAATTTTTCATTCAAAACTTTTCAGTAACTAGAATTGAGAAAAAAATTAATTTAAAAATTCTCAAAAGTAAAATAGATACAAAATTTCAAAAAGAAGTAAGTATAACAAATAAAAAAAAATTAAGAGAAGTAAGATTACTTCCAGATTTAAAAGAAATTAAAGCTAGCATCATTCAATATGAAGATAAAATTACTTTAATCAATTATAACGAAGACAATCCCTTTGCAGTTATGATTGAAGATAAATTTATATCTAAATCATTTGAATTAATTTATAATATACTTTGGGAATTAGGAAAAAAAGTTTAACTCATTAAAAAATAATTCTTCGTAACACTTAATTATTACCCTTTAATCTATTTTAAACCAAGTTAACAAGAATCAATATAATACTACCATAAAAATAAGTCAATACAAAAGCGATTAAAAAAGATGGAATAAAAGGTATACCTTCCTTAATTAATACTTTTTTAATTTTAGCTTTTTTAATTAATTTTATTTGATTAAGAGTTAATCCATTTTCTTTTGCTTTTGCAATTACTTTTTTTCCAACTTTAACGTCATTAACTATCCAATCTCCTTCAGTTAGTTTAGAAACAGTAACCTTCTTTTGCATTACATGTTTTTCTAATGTACCAATAAACTGGATTAAAAACATCGCAAGATATAATATTATTACAATCATAAAATATAAAAATTTAGTTTTAGAATCTTGAATAAAAAAACCTATTAAAAAAAACACTAAATAAACTACTGAAATCTGTTTTAAATATTTTATTTTTTTATATTTAATCTTATTACGATTTTTATAAGCTAAAAATATACTATAAATAATTCCATAAATTGCTCCAACAATCATTAAATTAATGAAAAAATGTACCATATATAAATTTGAAAGTGAAAATCCAAACAACGCACCCATTCCTCCAAGAATCTTAGCATCACCACCACCCCATTGATTAACTTTGTATAATAAATAACCAATTCCAAAAAAGATACCAAACCCTAATATTCCCTCAATTAATGGATTAAAAGAATGAATCATAAAAGAATAAATAATCCTTAATATTAAAGCTAAAATCATTAATCCATGACTTAATTCATCGGGAACTTCCCTTTTTTTATAATCTGTAAAAGTAGCTATTATTAAGACAATTAAGACAATAATTTCATACAACATAGATTTTTAATGATATAAATAGTTTATAAATTTAGTGCTAAATACAGCATCTTTATAAAAATAATTTAGTTACTAAAATTATGTTTAGACAAAAAACTCTATTAAAAAAGCCTAAACATATTGCATTTAATATAAAAAATATTGAATATTGGGCAGAAATTAATTCAAAAGAAATAAAACAAGCTTTAGATTTAAGTAATAATAGAATCCTTGAAACAGTTGATAATTGTATTAAAAAAAACATAGTTATTTTTACATTTAATGTATTAGGAACTAACTACAGAATTAACAATTTTTCTGATTATATGGATTCAATTGTTGAATTGTTAGATAATTTATCTAAAAACCCCTTAATTCATGAAAATAAAGTTAAAATATCAGTATTAGGTAGATGGTATGACCTTCCATCAAAAGTCGTAGATTCGATTAAAAACGTATTAAATAAAACTGCAGAATATGATAACTATTTTCTTAATTTATGCTTGAATTATGATGGAAAAGAAGATATAATTAATGCTTTAAGAGTTATTATAAGAAGTTTACAATACGAAAAAATTGGTCCAGATCAATTAAGTAAAAGTTTAGTTAAAGAAAACATTTATTCTTCTTATTTTATCCCGCCTGATTTAATGGTTAATACACATAATAATATTATGGATAACTTTTTATTATGGGACTCAACAGAAGCTATAGCATATTTTACAGGACAAGAATGGTGCGACTTTGATAAAAAATCGTTTAAAAAATGTTTAGAATTCTATAAAGAAAATAAATAAAAATGCTCAGAAGAAAATCTTCTGGCACGACTTAAGTCGAATTAAAAATTACCTCTTAAACTTAGACATGTTTTTATCTAACTTTTCAAAAGGAAATGGTCTTTCATTAGTTACAAAAGTCATATATCTTAAGAAAATATATACTTGAGTATTCCAAATTTCACAAAAATCTGCCATTCCTTTATTTCTTTCTCCTGTAATTATTACAACGATCCAATTAACAACAGCTAAAACTTGTACTAATGCTTTCCACAATCCTAGAATAATTCCGGATACAATTCCAACAACTATTCTCATTAATGCTTCTATTCTTTCTGACATAATATCACCTCAAAATAAAAAATAAGAAATTAGTTTATAAATTTATCTGCTAGCGTCTGCTTGTCTTTCTAATTCGTTCTTTTTAGAAATTGCATTACTTTCTGGTTTTAATAAAGAAGCAGCAATAATTTCATCAGCTAAAGCATTTTCAATTGCTTTTTTACTTTTAAAAGATTTAGTATAAGCACCCTGAGTTACAAATCTCATTACAAGATCAATTCGTCTTTGTGGGGAACATTCTACAGCTTTAGGATAACGAGCTCCACCATATTCAATAGCTACAATTTCTTCTCTAGGTGCAGCATTTTCAACAGCTTTTGATAGTACAACAATAGGATTTTTTTTAGTTCTAGTTTCAATTATTTGAAATGCTTTTTCAACAATTTGTAAAGCTTGAATATTCATTCCAGTTAAATGACCGGATGACCGTTTATGTTTCTTAGATTTATGTCCAGGAACCATTACTTTGTTAACAAGTCTTTCAACAATAGTTGCTTTAGATTTATGAAATCTATATTTAGCATTTCTTCCTGCACTTTTTGGAATTATTTTAGGTTCTACTATAATATAATCCTTAAGTCCTGGATCTTCAACTTTGATACCTTCAGCATCCCATTTATTAAAAAATTTAATCATCTTCTTGCCTTCTCAATTTTTCCTTTTAGTAGAGCTATTAAACTTTGATCGTTAACTTTGATAACTTGAAATCTAATTCCAGATAAATCACCTTTGGTTTTACCCATCTTTCCACCAATACATTCAATAATTACTTCATCGTGTTCATCAATTAATTTACTTGCGCCATCACCTGGTGCAAAAGCAGTAACTTGTTTACCGTTTTTAACTAATTGAACTCTAACACATTTTCTCATTGCAGAGTTTGGTTGTTTTGCTTCAATTTGAACTTTCTCAAGTACAATTGCTTTAGATTGTGATGAACCTTCTAAGGGATCTGCTTTAACTTTTAAACCTAAAACTTTATTCTTATAACTTCTACTAAGCCAGTTAGAACTATTTCTTCTTTTCTTCAGCTTATTTGCTGCATTTATTCCATTAGTTTTCTTTCCCATTGTTTTTAAAAAACCGCCATTTATTTATAAAGCTTTCGACCAAAAAGAATGCATAATACTCAGAAATTCAAAATTTCTTTTGTAAAAATAACATTTATTCAACCTTAATGTCGTCGATATCAAAATATCTTTTAACAATTAATTCTGCTCTTTTTAATCTTTCTTTTTCTCTTCCAAATACTAAACCTTTTGTTTTAGTATCAGGACATTTAATTATAACATTATTATTTTCTTTTCTAATTGCTATTCCTCGAACTCTTACTAAGTTCTTAACAAATTCAACCACATCAGGATTAAATTCAATAATAATTACATTTTTCTTAATAGCATTACTTATCTTTTTAACATTAATTCCTTGTTTACCTATTGCTTTTGCAATATAGCCAGGCATAACAACAAAAACAATACCACCTTCTTCTTTAAAACAATCTTTTAATTTAGTGTGAGTTAAAGATTCAAACATAGTTGTAAACTTCATAGTATCCATATCAAACAGAATTTTACCCATTATCTTTGCCTCATAAAAAAAATAAAAATCATTGTTTAATTCCTAATACTGAAATAGAAAAGGGTTTTTTACATACAACTCCAAGATCATCATTACCTTGAGTAAGTTTAGTTGTTTTAATATCATTTAAACTTGTCATATGAAGAAGATCTTTTTCAACTTCAGGCGGACAATTTGATGATAAAAATACTTCAACTAAATCATTAGATCTTAAAGAAGTGATTACTTCTTTTGTTCCAATAACTGCCTTTCCTTCTTCAATAGCCTTTTTGATTTTTACAATTTCTTCATTTAGTAATTTCTTTTTAGCCATTCTTACCTCATTTCTTAACTTCTGTTACTAGACCTGGTAAACCAGTACCTACTGGAACAGGTTGATTAAGCATTACATTTTCAACAACTGAAGTCAACTGATCTCTTTCTCCAGTTAACGCTGCTGCAATTATGTGTTTAATTGGAGTTTCAAAAGATGCTCTTGCAAGAGTTGATGATTTTTCACTAACAACACCGTATCTTGTAATACCTTTTATATTTCCATTAGTACACATTGTATCAGCAACAAGCATAATATGTCTTACATCCACATTTAAACCTTGATTTTCCATAACTTTCATTAATTCATCCATTATTAATTGCCTAGAAGCTTCAATTCCTAAAACATCATATACTTCAAAGATATCATTACTTACAGTTCTAGTTGTATCTACAAATTCTTGAGCCATAATTTCGTTTAAATTTGATCCAGCAGTAATGATTATGTATTCTTCTTTTCTTTTAACAGGCAATATTTCTTTAATTCCTTTAATTCCACTAATAAAAATTACTTTTAATGACTCTTTTAATTTGTATAAATCATTAATTGAAGCACTTTTTCCTGTCAATTTAATAATTACATTATTATCATTACCTTTTGTAACTGTTGAGCTTTTTACTGCTTTTTTAATTGCATTTGAAATGTGAGTAATTGTTAAAGCTAAATCTTTCATTTTTTGTTCTTTTAAAAGAACTTCAACTTTTAATTCAGCAATATCAATATTAAATTCATCTACAACAGATTCGAGCAATGTTTCTTTGATTCTCATTGCATGTTCCTTAACTTTTTCGGCAGAAACTTTATTTTTCATATAAATTTCCATCATTGGAGTTTTGATTTTTTTTCTACCATCGAGGATTTCAATAATTCTTGGCAAACCCATAGTAACATTCATCTCAGATACACCCGCGAAATGGAATGTATTTAATGTCATTTGTGTACCGGGTTCTCCAATACTTTCAGCGGAAACAATACCAACACATTCTCCCGGAGTAATTTTTGATTTTTCAAATTCAAATTTAACATTATCTAAAACAGTCTTAAACTTACTATCTGAGAGATGTTTTCCTGCTTCTTTTAAATCCTCTATAATTTGAGGAGATAAAACATTTGAGTATTCTGATGAAATTTTCATTGTTGTTCAACCTCGTGAATTATTCTTTCTACATTGATTTTTCCTTTTTCAGATTTTGATACATCAATACTATCTTCACCATATTCAAATTGTATAATTTTGTTTGATGCATCTCTTACTGTATGATCATATTCAACTTTTAAGTCTTGCATTGCATTAGCCAATCTTCTATATAGATAACCGGACTTTGGTGTTCTTAAAGCAGTATCCATCAGTGAATCTCTTCCTACCATTGCTTGAAAGTAAAATTCAACAGGGTCTAATCCACTTTTATAACCATGACCAATAAATCCGTGAGCCTTAGGACTTAACTCACCAGTTTTAAAAACTGAAAGTGTTCTATCTTTAAATCCCTTATTAATCCTTTGTCCTCTTAAAGCCTGCTGACCAACACATCCAGACATTTGAGTAAAGTTAAGCATTTTACCCTTTGCTCCTGAAATTGCCATCACCATTGTATTAGAATCTTTATTAGTAAATTCTGAAACTAAATCTCCCGCTTCATTTCTTGCTTTGTTTAAAGTTTCAAGGATTCGTAATTCCAAAGTTTCCTTAAGGTCTTTACCAGGAATAAGTTCTAATGTTCCTGCTTCAAAATCTTTAATTAATTGAGTAGATTTATCTTCAGCTGCAGAAATAACTTCTTTGATTTTATTATTTGCTTCATCTGGAAGATCCAAGTCAGATAAACATGAAGTAAATCCATATCTTGTTAAAATTTCAATTCCCAATCTAAACAATTTAAATAAAATATCAACAGCTAAATCTTCACCGTACTTTTGATGAATTCTTCTAATTAATAGTCCTTCACCACCACCACCTAAATTAGCGTTGTCAAGTACACCAGTAACTAGCTTACCTTTTTTAATTTCTAAATCATCACCCGTTTTTGATTTTCCTTTGAAATCAAAATCTGTAGGAAATAAGTGTGAAACTATTTCTTTACCGTCTACCACTTCTTTATTTATTTTGATATCATCAACACCAATAACATACAATAAATCAACAGCTTCTTGTCTTGTAAATTTCATAAACTTAGTTAAAACATAATTCCCACTAACTGCATCTTGAATACATCCAATAACTGAACTACCATATCTTGGAGAGATCAATTGAGTTTGTACCTGCATTAAAATTTCAGCTTCTGCTCTTGCTTCTTCAGTTTGAGGTATGTGTAAGTTCATTTCATCCCCATCATAATCTGCGTTATAAGGATGGTTAACACAAGGATTCATTCTAAAAGTTTTATAAGGTAGAACTCTTACTTTGTGACACATCATACTCATTCTATGTAATGAAGGTTGCCTGTTAAAAAGTGCAACATCACCATCCATTAGGTGTCTTTCAATAATATAACCAGGTTGTAATTCTTCTAAAGCAGCTTCTTTTGTTTCAGAAGTTATTTTCTTTTTCTTACCATCTGGTCTTTCAATGTAATTTGATCCAGGATATTGATCGGGACCATTTTCAACAAATTTCTTAAGATATTCTAAATTCCATTCAGTTACTCTTTCAGGAATGGTTAATTTCATTGCAATAATTCGAGGTACACCAACTTCATAAATTGCAAGTTTTGAATCGGGACTAATTGCAGTTCTTGCTGAAAAATTAGTTCTTTTACCAGCAAGATTATGTCTAATCCTTCCTTCTTTACTTTTAATTCTTTCAGTAATTGTTTTCAAAGGCTGTCCTGATCTATGACGAGCAGGAGGCAATTGGGCAATATTGTTATCAAAGAAAGTTGTAACATGATATTGTAACAAGTCCCATAAATCTTCAATAATAATTTCTGGAGCACCAGCGTTAATGTTTTCAAATAATCTTTGATTAATTCTTACTATATCTCCTAGTTTATGAGTTAAATCGTCTTCACTTCTTTCACCGGATTCTAAAGTAATAGAAGGTCTCATAGTTACTGGCGGAATAGGAAGTAATGTTAATATCATCCATTCTGGTCTAACTGTTTTTGGATTTAATCCGAATAAAGGTAAAACTTCATCAGAAATTTTTTCAAGTCTTGTTCTCACTTCAATAGGAGTTAATCTTTTATCTCCTTCAAAAAAAGTACTTGGTTTTTCTAATTTAACTTTTATTTGAGCAGCTTTACAATGAGGACATTTTTTTTGAGTTTTTAATTTTGCAATAACACCTTTTACATACTTATCAACCAAAGTTGAAGAAGTATCTCTTCCTAATTGTTCTATTGCTTCAATTTCACTCTCAATTTTTGCTTGTTGAATTAATGGCATTGCACATTCTCTACAAGTAGTATTTAAGAGATTCATAATTTGAGACATAAATTTTATATGAATTAATGGTCTTGCAAGTTCAATATAACCAAAGTGTCCTGGACATTCTTTTAATTTAGCTCCGCAAGTTTTACAATTCAATCCCGGATCAATTACGCCTAATCTAACATCCATTAATCCGCCATCTACTGGATATCCTTCTTTATCGTACAATTCTGGTGTAACAATTTTAGCAGAAGACATATCCTTCATTAGTTTTGGTGAAAGAACTCCAAAATCGATTGAGTCAACTTTTTTATAAACATATTTTTCTGTTTCGTCCATTTTATTCCTCAGTATTTATTAGTTAAGTTTAATTTTGGATAAACTCCAAGTGTCTTAAATTCGTCCAGTAATAATTTGAAAGCATAACTTATTTCTATGTTAGAAATTACTGCTTCTCCACCACACATTGGACAAAATGTTTTGTCTTTGTAATTGTCATAAACTGCCATCATTCCACAAGTTTCACAAACTGGAACTATTGTTTTATCAGAATCAAATCTTTCTTTTAACAACAATGAAGCTCCATGTGCAACAAAAGTATCTTTCTCCATCTCTCCTAATCTTAAACCACCTTCTTTTGCTCTACCTTCAGTTGGTTGTCTAGTTAAAAGTTGGATTGGTCCACGAGCTCTAGCATGCATTTTGTTTGCAACCATGTGTTTTAATTTTAAATAATACATATTTCCAACAAAAATTCTAGCATTATATTTTTGTCCAGTAATACCATTATACATAGTTTCAACACCATCGTCTCTAAAACCTAATGATTTTAATTCATTTCTTAATGATTCTTCTGATTCAGATTCAAAAGTAGTACCATCTACATATCTACCTGATAATGCTCCAACTTTTCCACCTAATAACTCAAGTAGATGTGAAACAGTCATCCTAGACGGAATTCCGTGTGGAGAGAATATTAAATCAGGACTAACTCCAGAAGTTGTAAAAGGCATATCAGCAGGATCAACAATTAATCCTAAAACACCTTTTTGACCGTGTCTAGAAGTAAACTTGTCTCCTATTTCTGGAATTCTTTGTTCTCTAAGTCTTACTTGAACCATTTTGTTACCATTACTACTTTCACTAATCATAACAAAATCTACAATTCCTTTTTCTCCATGTTTTAAAGCAGAACTAGATTCTCTTCTAGTTGAACTTGCAAGATTATATTCATCAAGTCCAGATAAAAATCTAGGAGGTGAAGTTTTTCCAATAACAACATCGCCTTCTTTAACATCTGATTCGGAACTAATAATGCCATCTTCTTCAAGAAATTTATAATCTATTTCACTTTTATAACCTTTAACTTCCTTATCAGGAATTCCGATTTCATCAGTTAATCCACCAGAATATCTTAATTCTTCTGAAAGAACAGGCCTATAATAAGTACTTCTTGCTAATCCTCTATCAATACTTGCTCTGTTAATAACCAATGCGTCATCCATATTATAACCATCATATGCCATAATTGCAACAACAACATTTTGTCCAGATGGATGAGTTTCATATTCTGAAACTGAATGCATTACAGATTGTACCATAGGAACTTGCGGTGTATGTAACAAACTTATATCCATATCAACTCTTGTTTGATAATTAGCTGCATAAAAACCTAAAGCTTGTTTTTGGTTTTTCGAACCAATAGAAACCCTTGTTCCCTGAGTAAAATTTGCAAACGGAAACAATGAAGTACATAATCCAAACATTGCCAAAGGTGTAATTTCTAAATGTGTATGATCTTCATTTAAACTATCTTCACTAAAAGAAATATAAACATTTTCTTCTTCAGAAGCATCTAAAAATTCAATAACACCTTGTTTAACTAAATCAGACCAACCTATTTCTTTTTTTTCTAATTGTTTTAGATGTTGTTCAGTCAGTAAACTTTTTCCTTCTTTAACAAGAATTAAAGGTCTTCTTACTCTTCCACCCGAATTAGAAACAAAAAGTGTAGCTTTTTCTTTATCGTGATAAATATTAACATTTCCACTGATTTTATTTTTTCTTCTCTCTTCTCTTAAACTTGAAGTAAATTTGATTGGGTCTTCAACACTACCTAAAAATTTTCCATTTAAAAAAATATCATTCATTTTGCACCCCTATTAAACCTAAATCTTTTAGCTGGTTAATTAATTCACCTTCACCTTCTTTTTGTGAAATTTGAGCAAGAAGCGATAGGTTTTTTCTTAAACCAATATTAGTACCTTCAGGAGTTTCAGAAGGACATAATCTACCCATATGAGTTGGGTGTAATTCTCTTGCTTCAAAATTTTCTTGTGATGATGACAAAGGAGAAACTACTCTTTGCAAATGCGAAAGCATATCCAAGTAATTAATTCTTGACAATCTTTGAGAAATACCTTTTCTTCCTCCAACCCAAGAACCAGTAGCCATACTACTATAAATTCTTGATGTTAAGAGTTTTTCTCTAATTATTACTTTTATAGAAGGAACTTTTCCCCTCTTAACAATTCTTTGGAAGTTATATAACATATCCCCAACAAGAATTCTTAAATTAGCTCTAAACAAATCAGTAAGTAATTCGCCACTTAATTTAAGATTTTTATTTTTATAATGATCTTTATCATCTTGTTCAATCATACCATTACTAACTTTGATATATTTTTTAAGAAGTTTACATAAGTTATATGCTTTCATTAATCTATCTTCTTTTGTTCCACCAATATGGGGAAATAAATATTTATCAATAACTTCTTGAGTTCTTTCCATCCTAATTTGTTTAGGTTGAGTAACGTTAATTTTTTTAGATAAATGATCTAAAGCATCTTCTTCAGTTTTAATATTGACAAATTCGTACAAGTTAACTAAAACATCATCAAACTGTTCTTCAACAGAGATTGCTTTAACAATTTCTTCATCTTTAGATAATCCTAAAGCTTTTAGAATAATCACCAAAGGAACTTCTTTAACTCTAGTAAAAGTTAAATAAAACAAACCGTCTTTTTTCTTTTGAACAGTATGCGGAATTTTAAAAGCACCTTTCTCAGAAAATAATTTACCAATATAATTTCCAGATGCTTTTTCTTTTTCAACTAGGAAATTATTAGGCATTAAATCTTCAACAGAAATTAAAACTTTTTCAGTTCCATTAACAATAAAATAACCACCTGGGTCATCTGGGTCTTCTCCCTTATCAATTAATTCATCTCTAGATAATCCATGTAAATAACATTTTTTACATTTCAACATAACGGGAATAGATGCAATTTGTGTTGTAAAAGATTCTCTTTGAACACCATTAATATGAGCAGAAATACTTAACATAACAGGAGCCGCATAAGTTAATTTTCTTAGTCTTGCTTCCATAGGTAAAATTTCTCTTTTACTTCCATCAGCTTCAATAACTTCAGGTTTATCTACCCAAACTTTATCCAAATGAATTTTAAAATCTTCAACATTTGGTGGAACAATTGGAGGTGTTAATTCTTTATTTTCATCAATTATTTCTTGTAATCCTACATCAATAAAATGATTGAAAGAATTAATATCAGAAACAACTAATGAGTTTTCTTCAAAATATCTTTTTAATAATAGCTCGGTTCTTTTCATTCTATAACGCTCCTATAAAATACGGTATGACCCGCTGTTGGACTATCTCTTTCTATTTTAATAACATCATTTGCTTTAACTGTAATGCCCTCTAAAGCAGAATCAGTAATGTAAATTGATGGTAATTCCTTAACTGTAACATTATACTTTTCAAGTAATTGTTTTTTTTCAGATTCAGTCAACTTAGTATGTTTAGGAATTAAGATGTGTTTGCTTATTTTCGTTTTTTTTTTTGCCATATTTGAACACCTTTTCAATTTTAATAGCGGGCCGGACGAGACTTTCCAACCACTTTGGTTATTTGAACTCGCGACCACTTGATTCCTTCTTGCAATTAAGCATTAAAAGTCAAGTGCTCTACCAAACTGAGCTACCGGCCCGTAAAACGCCCTGGCCGGGAGTTGAACCCGAGTCGAAGCCTTTCTAAAAACAATTTCAAATCAATGAAATTGGTTACGACAGGGCTTCATGATAAACCACTACACTACCAGGGCATAATAACATTCTCCTCTCTAAAACATAGGTCTAACTAGTATATGTAAATTAGAGCCTCTTGTCAGGAGAGAATATCATCATCATTTATCTTCAGAAATCGTAAAGCATTTATAAAGCTTATGGTTGTTATCCTCCTAAAATTAATTTTTACCCAGAATTATACTCAGAACATCCTCTTTTCCCTTCCAATCTAAAGCCTCTTTTAAAACTTCTTCAATTCGTTCCACAGGGATAATTTTAATATTTTTCAACTTCTCTTTACCTATAACAATATCTTGCATATTGGATTTTGGAACAATTACAGTTTTAATTCCAGTATTTAATATTGCCTCAATTTTAGATGAAACACCACCTATTGGCAATACTTCCCCTCTAACAGATAATGAACCAGTCATTGCAACATCTTGTTTTACGGGTACTTTTTTCAAGGCTGAAATGATTGAAGTTGCAACAGCAATTGATGCACTGTCCCCCTCAACACCCTCATAAGTTTGTAAAAATTGAACATAAATATCATACTTTTCTTTAATATCTTCACCAAAATATTTTTTAACAATTGCTGAAACATTTTGAATTGCTTCTTTTGCAATTTCGCCAAGTTTACCAGTGGCAATAATTTTAGAATCCCTTCCACCCATAACAACTTCAGATTCAATAGGTAATACTATTCCAGAAAAACTTTCGCCTCCACCCATCACAGCAAGACCATTAACTCTTCCAATATCTCTACCAGTAGTTTTAAACACTTCATATTCTTTCTTTCGTTCAATATATCTATCGGCAATTTGAGTCTCTAAAGATCTTGCAACCAGTCTAGCTTTTTCAATATGTTTTGGCTCTACCAATTTTGCATTTTCTTCTTTTGCAATATCACCAGCAGACCTAATTAATCCACCCAATCCTCTTAATCTTAAAGTAATATGACCTTTTCTATTTGCCCTTTTTCTTGCTTCATCAATTATTTCATCTGCAGCTTTTTTAGAAAAATGAGGAATTCTTTTATCTTTTTTAACTTCTTGAGCAATAAATTGATAAATTTTGTGCCTATTTTCTAAAGTATCAAGCATAGTTTCTTTCATAAAGACTTCATAACCATAACCACGAATTCTACTTCTTAAAGCAGGATGCATGTTTTTTATTGTCTCAACATTTCCTGCAGCAACCAATACAAAATTACAAGGAACAGGTTCAGTTCTTACCATTGCCCCAGCACTTCTTTCAGATTGTCCAGTAATTGAATACTTACCTTCTTGTAATGAAGTTAATAATTCTTGTTGAGTATGGGGTTGTAAAGTTGCAATTTCATCAATAAACAATACCCCCATGTGAGCCTTGTGAATCATTCCAGCAATCACTCTTTCATTTGCAGGAGTACCCAAACCACCAGATTGTAAAGGGTCGTGCAACACATCACCTAATAAAGCACCCGCGTGAGCACCAGTAGCATCAAAAAAAGGAGCCTGTATTTTTCCAAAATTATCAACAATTATTTTTGGAGTTCCACCTTTTTGTGAAAACATATTTCTTCGTCCAATATTCATAGCAAAAATAAATACTGCTAAAAAAATCATCCCTCCCAAAAAGAAAGCAACAAACATAATAGATGCAACAGTCGGAGAAAAACTTTGATAATAATTAAACGCCCACCAGGGAGCAACCATTGCAATAATTAATAATACTAAAAAAACTATATTTTGAAATTTAAATAATCCTTGAGAATTTAACCTAGACTTTGAAAGAATTTCCCGACCTTGCCCAATTGGGACAACTCGAATCATAGGAGCGTTTTCATCATTAGGATTTTGAAAAGACAATACATCTTGCAAATTTTCCTTAGGTATTAATTGTGCCAAAGCAGTACCTAACAAAGACTTTCCAGTCCCAGGCTCACCAATTAATAAGACGTGCCTTCTTTGTTTTGCTGCTTTTTTCATTATTCCAACAGCACTTTCTTGACCGATTATTTGATCTATTAATTTATCCGGAACTTTAATTTCAGAAGTTGATTTAAATGAAATTTTTTTTGGCATTTGATTTCTAAAATGTTTATTGTTTATAAAAGTTGTTGATAAAGAAATACTATTTAACAAAAAGTATATGAATCAATAATACAACTAAAATTTAAAAAATAACTCGTTTTTTGGTTAAATTTTTATATCTGCGAAAGTTTTCATACATATGCAAACTATAACAGAAGGCAACGCTACAATTAATATATATGACGGAAAAATATCAAAAGAATTACCAGTATTTTATAATCCCGTAATGAAATTAAATAGAGACATATCAATATTATTACTTAATTCTTTAAATAAAAAAATGATGCAAATTGGCCTACCTTTATCCGGAAGTGGAATTAGAGGAATAAGATTTGTTTTAGAATTAAATGAACAATGCATCAATAGCATTTATTTAAATGATAATTCAAAAGAAGCAATTAAATTAATTGAAAAAAACTTCAAATTGAATAAATTGAATTTACATGGATTAAAAAGAAAAGGTCTAATTAACATTTCTCAACAAGACGGAAATGAATTTATGTTGAATTCTAAAGGTTTTGATTATATAGACATAGATCCATTCGGACCCCCTATTGCATTTTTAGATTCTGCAATAAAAAGAATTTCAAGAGGAGGAATTCTTGCAATTACAGCAACAGACACTTCAGCCCTATCAGGAACTTATCCCAAAGCTTGTAAAAGAAAATACTGGAGTAATCCAGTTAAAGATTCAACAATGCATGAAACAGGCCTAAGGATATTAGCAAGAAGAGTTCAATTAATTGGAGTAAGCCAACAAAAAGCACTAACGCCAATCTTTTCATATTCAAAAGATCATTACATGAGAATATTTTTTGTTTGTGAAAAAGGAAAAGAAAAATGTGACGAATTGTATAAACACATTGGAATGTTAAATGAAGCAGGACCTCTATGGCTAGGAAAACTATGGGAACCAAAATTAGTTAAAGAAATGTTAGAAAATTGCGATGAAAATTTAAAAAAATTTTTGACTACTATATATAATGAGTCTAAAATTGATCAAAAAGGATTTTATTTAATACATGACCTTTGCAAGAAAAAAAAGATATCAGTTCCAAAATTTGATAAATTAATTGCTAAAATTGAAAAAAAAGGATTAAAAGTTTCTAGAACACATTTTGATGACAGAGGATTAAGAAGCAACATAAGTTATGAAGAGTTATTTAAACTCCTTTAAGATTAAATTCTTCTAACAATTCATTAATAATTGTTTTTTTACCCAATTCCGTAATTTCAACACGTTTATTTTTTAACTCAACTAAATTTATTTCCTGTAAAGCCTTAAGAATTTTTGTCAAACCAAACCCAGTTTTAACAAGATTTTCTCTCTTTAAAGTTTTTAACAAAATACTTATTTCAACATCAAAGCCCAACTTGGAAATTAATAACAAGGTAGTTCTTTCTTCCTTAGATAGATTAAAAGACAATTTCAATCTTGAACCAGTAGATCCTTTTTCAACTAATTTTTTCATTTCATCCATCAATTTAATGAACTGTTTACCTTTTAAAGAAATACTCATCAGAGTTCTTTCACCCTTTTCAAGCTGAATTAAATTATAATTCAACAACAGTTCAGCATAACTTTCAGATAGTTTTAATTCAGTTAGTTCAAAAACATCGTCCTGTTCTGAAAGAAGTTTTAATATATTTACAGCTTTTCGATTAGTTAGTAATTTATGAAGCATATTATAATAGGTAATGCTTTAGCATATAAAAAAATTATGGATATTAACTAAATACATTTTGAACTTCTATTTTTTTAATCCTGTCCAAAACATAAGACCTAGTTTCATAAAAAGATTCAGAATAAGAAGGGAATAAAAAAGGCATTCTAGGACTGTTACTTAAAACTTTCTTCATAATTTCAACAGGAGTAAAAGCAAAACTAATGGAATTTACTAATCACCCTATCTAATCCTCTCCTTAAAACCCTCGCAGAATACATTTTTTCAAAGGATTCAAACTTCGAATTGGGTAGATAGATGCCAAAGCTACACCACTAAGGGACCACGGCACACGGAAAAATAGCATCGGAAACAACGGAAACATAGGAACAAAAGGAAACATTTATATAGTACCTACAGTATACTAAATTAAGAAAGGTGGCAGCTTGGGGGGTGTTACTTTAAACCGGGGGGTGTTTATTTTTGAGAAAACTTACGTTTGACAGTGTATTGAAAAAAAGTATCTATAAAGATAGAAATTCTTTATACGAATTAGTTCCAAAAGAAGGTTTGGTCGGAAGAATTAATGAAAGAAACGACCTAATTATGGAATTAGCACCAATTCTTCTTAGCAGTCCAGTTAGCTCAATTTTTGTTTATGGTACACCTGGTACAGGAAAAACAGCATTAAGTTTAGAAATTTGTAATGAATTAGGAAAAGAAGCAAAGAAAAAATCAATGGAACTAAAAATAGTTTACATTAATTGCTCAGAAAACAGAACAGAATATTCAATTTTATTAGAATTATTAAGTCGCCTTTCAAACACTGAAATACCAAAAACGGGTTGGTCAACCAAAAAAGTAATGACCGAAATAAGAGATTCATTAACCAACAAAAATACCAATGTGTTAGTGGTCCTGGACGAAGTGGACTATGTCCTTAAAGAATCAGGGGATGACGTACTCTATAAGCTAAGCAGAATTAATGTTAACTTAACCTCCAAAGTGTCTTCAATTATAATTTCGAATGACCTTAGAGTATATGACTACTTATCGCCCAGGACTCAATCCTCTTTTGGTAGAATTAGAATCATTTTCTCACCTTATAACTCAGATGAACTAAAGGGCATACTCGCCAACAGAGCTGCCAAAGCGTTTATGCCCAAAACAGTTTCATCCGCAGTATTATCAAAAATTGCAGAAATCGAATCAGAAAGAGGTGGCGATGCAAGAAAAGCTCTTGAATTATTAGACTCATGTGGAAAAATTGCCTTAGCAAAAAATAAAAAATCAATTACTTTAGATACAGTTAAACAAGCAGATAAAAATCTTGAACAAGACTCACTCATAAAAACCTTAACTGCATTAACAAAACATCAAAAAATACTATTCCTATCTCTTTTAAAAACAAAAGGACAAACTACAGGTCCCCAAGTTTATTTGAATTATATCAAAACATGCAAATCATTTAAAGTCAATCCGCTATCGGAAAGAAGAATTAGAACATTCATAATATTCTTTAGTGAATTACATTTAATTAATTCAGAAGTTGGATGGGTTAAAACATTAAAGAAAAAATCTAGAAAAATTACATTAAATTTTGATTCAGCAATTAAAATAAAAATCAGAAAAAGAGTTAGAGATAGCATCTAAAGGGGGAAGAAAATGAAACTAAATTATATAAAAGTAAAAAAAGGAAAATTAATCTGGAAGCAAATTGAAAAAAGAAATGGTAAAGTTTTCATGAGAATGAGACAACAAAGTATATTAAAAACCATTTAATTTTTTATTAAAATTTCAATATTAATTGAATTAAAAAGTTAAAAAATACAAAGTTATTTTTTAATATAGCAATTAATTAAGAAATATATTTATAAATAATTGTTTTTTTCTAAAAAACATGGAAGAAAAACATATATACAGATCAAAGTTACAATATAAAAGCTCAAGACATAACTTATTAGAACTTCATGAAGAAATCTTAAAATATTTAAAAAATAATACAGAAAAAGTTTTTGCCTGGCATCCAAAACCAAAAGATACAGACATATATGGATTTCATTTAGAAGGAATAAGCATACATTTTCAATCTAAATATTCAAACATAACAAGAGATTATAGCCACATAGATATTCGTTTGATTTCTAATGTTACACCAACAATTTCTTTAGAAGAAAAATTAGATAATTTAGCTAAAAAACATATAGTTGAATAAAAATAATTAAACTTTTAAAAAATTAATAAAAATATAAAATAATTAAAGAAATTAACTTTATCCTATAGCTCTTCTTACATCAGTAACTTCAACAGAATTAACACCATTTAATTCAGTGATTTCAGCTTCTAATGATTCAGTTCCACCCTGAGCTTCATCAGCCACAAAGACCACATTTAAAGCATTTAAACCAAAAGCAATAGGAACTACTTCAACTCTAATTTCACCTTCACCTGCAAAAGCTAAGATTTTTTCTTTTATCAAAGCTTCTAAGGCAACTAAATCCACATCAGGACTTTCAGGCATAATCTTAAATGTTAAAATTACATCTGCCATTTTAATTAGGACCTTCAAACCCACATTCAGGGCATCTATATATTGCTGATAATTCTCTACAATGACTACATCTACTTATTTTTTGTTTTCCACATCCAGGACAAGGAAAAATAACACAAGACGTATCATTTACAAGTTTTTTTCCACATGAAGTACATTTATTTTCCATTTTTTATATAGATTAAATAACTGTTTATAAAACTTTTTGTTTTCACAAGAATTTTTTTTTATTATTCAACAATAATAACATAAGTTATTAAATAGAGAATATAAATAATAACTAAATGGCAGATAGTAAGCTAAAAAGCAGAGTAAATGAATTAAATAGAATTTCTTCCGAATTAATACTAAAAAAGAAAGAATTAGATAAAAGAGAGAGAGCAATATCAAAAAAAGAAAATAATAAAGAACCAATTAAAGTAGATACAATATCCCAAGATCCAGACATTAAGGCTAAAAATAAAAGATTAAAATCTATTGAAAAAAACTTTGAAACAGCATTAAATGACTTAAATAAGATTAAACAATCCAAATTTAAAAAAGAAGAAGAAAAAAAGAGATTAAACGAAGAACTATCAAATTTAAAAAAACAAAAAGAAGCATTGAAAAAAGACATTTCTAAGGTAGAACCAGTTAGTAAAAAAATTCTAAATATGAAAGAAGAGATTTTAAAATTAAAAAATAAAAAACAAGAAATTGTTTCAGAAATTAAAAACATTAAAGGAAAAAAAGAAGAAGTAAATAAACTAAAAATATCCGAAATAGAAAAAATCAACATATTAGCTGAAAAGAAACAAGAAGAAAAACAATTGAATGAAAAAATTTCTAATCTTAAAAAACAAAAACAAACAATGGAAAAAGGAATTAAGGAAATAAAACCAATAGAAAAAAGATTTCAAGACATTAAAACAGAAGTTTTAAAATTAGAAAATAAAAAACAAGAAACTGCAATAGAAATTAAAAATTATAAAGAAAAAGAAGAGAAAATTAAAGAGATAGAATCATTAAAACAAGAAAAAGTAAAAAAAGCAAAATTATTACTGAATAAAAAAGAACAAGAAAAAAAACAGTTAAATGAAGAAGTTTCAAACTTAAAAAGTCGAAAAGACATATTGAAAAAAGAAATAGATGAAATCAAATTTATTGAAAAAAAGTTTCATGACATTAAAACAGAAGTTCTAAAATTAGAAAATAAAAAAGAAAAAATTGAAACAGAAATTGAAAATCATAGTCAAAAAGAAAGAAAAATAAAAGAGATAGAAACATCAAAACAAGAAAAAGTAAAAAATACAGAACAATTACTAAATAAAAAAGAACAAGAAAAAAAACAATTAAATGAAGAAGTTTCAAACTTAAAAAATCAAAAGAATTCATTAAAAAAAGAAATTAATGAAATACGATCTATTGAAAAAAGATTTCAAGATATTAAAACAGAAGTTCTACAATTAGAAGATAAGAAAAAAGAAATTGTAACAGAAATTAAAGGTTATAAAAATAAGAAAGAAAAAGTAAAGGAATTAGAAACAATTGAAGAAGAAAAAGCAAAAAAAACAAGTTTACAATTAAATAAAAAAGAACAAGAAAAAACTAAATTAGTAAAAGATATTGAAAATTTAAAATCAAAAAAATCAAATATTAAAAAAGAAGTTGAAAATATAAAAAGTATTGAAAAAAAATTCAAACATATTAAATTTGAAATTGAAGACTTAGAAAAAACCAAAAATAATATTTCTCAAGAAATTAGAAACTATAATGCTAAAAAAATACTAGTTAAGAAAAAAGAAATAGAAGAAGAAAAGCTTTGTAAATTAAAAGGAGAAGAATTAACCAAAAAAGAAAAGGATATTCAAGAACTTACCAAAAATATTGATGCATTAAAAATAAGAAAACAAGCTTTTACAAAAGAAGTCCATGAGAAAAAAAGTTTTATAAGAGACGTGTTTAGAAGAAATATAAAACTTAACAAAGCTTTAGATGAATTAAGTAAAAGACAAAAACAAATGAAAACAGTTCTAGAAGACTTTAAACAAGCTAAATTAGCATTAGATAAAGAAGAACAAGATCTAACAATTAGAGAGAAAAAGACATCACAATCCAAAATTGAAACTGCTTTTAATACAACAGAAAAAGCGAGATTATCAAAAGAAAAAGATTTTTTGAATAAAAGAGAATCACAAGCAAAAGAAGTAATAGATAAATTAAGTAAAGTAAGAGACATATTAAGTGAAAAAGAAAAAGAGATAAAATTAATGGCAAATAAGAACTATGCCTCTCAAAAAATAGCTGAATTAAAAAAAATAGAATCTCAAATTGATCAAAAAAAAGACGGTTTAGATGATAAAGAAAAAAAGATTTTTGAACTTCGTCATGAAATGATTGAACTTAAAAATAAATTAGACCAAAAAAGTAAAAATTTGTTACAAAGAGAAGCCCATATGAATCAAATTATGGGAGATAAAAAACATTTACAAGTTCAAATTGGTCAGTTATTAAATGAAAAAAGCGGTTTAATTAATGATTTTAAAAAATTAAAAAAATTAGAAGAAAAAGAAGATTATGTTAAAAAAATTGCAAAAGACGTATTAGAAGCAACTAATGATCTTGAAAAATTAAGAAGTTCAGTTAACAAAAGAGAAAAAGAAGTTCAATCAAGAGAAATTTATTTGAAGAAAAAAGAATCAAATCTAAATAAAAATGAAAAGAAAAAACACATAACTATCGAAGAAATGCATCTATTAAAAAAAGAAGAAAAACAACTTCAAATATTAATAGGATTAAAGAAAAAAGAAATTGACAAATTAACTCTAATTAAAAGAAAAGCAATTAAAGAAATTGAAAATGGAAAAGACAAACTTGAGAAAAAAGAAAAAGAAATAAACAATAAAGAACAATTGCTTAACAAATTTGAATATGAATTGGAAGCAACAAGTAAAATTGTTGAAGAAAAAGATGGAGCTCTTAAAACAAGACTAGCAAAAGAAGAGATTATAGCTAAAGAAGAAAAAGATATTGCAAAAAGACAAGAAGCAATGAGTCATAATATATTAAATAAATCTAAAAGATTGGGAAATTTTGAAGATGTTCTTAGCAATAAAAGAGTAGAATTGAAAAATATAATTGATATTAAAGAAAAAACTGACGAAAAAATGAGAGTTGACAAAGTCAATCTTGAAAATGAATCTCATAAATTAATGAATAAAGAACAAGAACTTGAAATTCTCCAATCTAAAATAAGTGATAGTCAAAGAGTCATGCAAAATCTTGCAGAAAGAGAAAAAGTTTTAGCTCAAATTGAAAAAGAAATGGCTGAAGCAGGAAATTCTGCAATGAGAAAACATAAAACAAGAGAAATTGAAATTGCTAGAAAAGAAAGAGATTTGGCTTTAACAAATAAAAAAGTGTATAGCAGTCTTTCAATACAACAAAATAAACTTGCTCAAAGAGAAAAAGAACTTGCATTAAAAGAAATGGATGGCATACAAATAACTCCTGAACAAGGAAGACCTTTACAAAAAGAGATTTCAAAACCAAGAGAATCAATAAATGCAATTCCTATGGCAAGAGGACCAATCCTCAATGATAAGCCTACAGACATTCTTGAAATGATTAGAGAAGTTAAAAACTTAATTCACCAAGGAAAATTAGTTGAAGCAAAAGAAGAATTAGAAATCGCTGAAAAATTTTCATTAAGAATTGTTGATGAAACAATTAGAAGAAGAATTAATTACGGATTAAGAGAACTTAAAACTGAAATTCAGTTGGCTCAACTTTAATCACTTTAGTAGTTTCATTTATTTCAAATTTAACATCTAAAAATTTCTCAACCACATAAATATTAGACCTTGTATGATTAGTAATAGTTGTTGTTTTAATTTCTCCACCAACCACAGCCATAAAAGGAATTAAATTATCTGCTAAAAATTCATCAACAGGTGCCAAAGAATCTATTCCTTTAATTAAATGATTAGAAGCAGTCTCAGAAATTTGTTCAGAGGTTTTTCCTTTCTCACCTAAAAAAGAACTACCCAACCTGACAGGATTTAAATTAATTTCATCATTTTTTGAATAAATTGCAAATAAAGTAATTCCACACCCATCAGATAAAGAATCTGAATATTCATTACTAATACTTATTGGAGTATTTAATCTTTTTAACATTAATTCTGCTGTTTGTGACATTCTTTCAGCAACATTTCTTTCTTGTAATGATTTAGAAGCACTAGAAATTCCTTTAATGATTGTTAAATCGCCTTGCTCAGTTAAATTAATTGATCTTTTTTCTTTAGGTCTAATAATTAATTCAATTTCTCCAGATCCTTTTGGAAAATATCCCCTTCTTAACAATTTACAATCAATACTAGCAAATCTTCTTAATTGAGATATTAAAACATTAGCAAAGTAATCATAAGGCATACTCCATTTAACATCAGTACCGCCTTTTAAATTAAGTTTGATCCTTTTCTTTTGAAATATTAAAAAAGGCAATAGAGACTGTAATAAAAGGGTAATGGAACCTGCAGTTTCAATGTCTTGACTAATATCCTTTACTTTTATCGTTCTAGGATAAAATAAAAGATCTTCACTTCCTAATTTATCTCCTTGAACAAAAGCATCACTTAATTCTTTTAAAATTTCAATACATTTCAAATGTTGAGCTTTTAATCCAGGTTTATCCCTTCCTTTTCTAATATCTTTTACTTTAAATGGTCTTTTTGTAAGACATGATAAAGCTAAAGCAGTTCTAACTATTTGTCCGCCACCTTCACAAAATGATCCATCTAATTCTATCATAGAATTGAATAAATCTTAATGGTTTAAAAGTTTTTAGGTGAAAAGTTTAAAGAAAAAATTAAAATTAATCATTCAACAATCTTTTAGAACCTTCAATTAAAACTTGAACAACATTTTCTAAAAAATCTTTATCTACAGCATTAATTGTGTCCCCACCAGTATGCATAATCATTTTAGACAAATCATACTTACCATCCACAATTCCATAAAATGAATGATCTTCACCTTGAATAGTAGTTGCAGGAATTCCGGCTTTCATAAAAGCACAATGGTCTCCACTTGCTAAAGGATCATCAATACAAAATTGTAATCCTAATTCCTGAATCGCAGATAAATAAACAGAATTTAATTCTTTATCAGTAGAAGCCAGTTCATCATCATCAACATAAACTACATCAGGTATAAGAATTCCTAAATCGCCACCTGAACCACAAGTATCTAAATTAACAACCCCTCTTGGTTCTTCATCCAAATTAGCAACATAATATTTAGACCCAAAATAATCTTGTTCTTCTGCACCAAAAAAAACATAATCTATTGGAAGTCCTTTTAATTTTAAAGCCGCTTGCATTACTGCTCCAAGACCACTACCATTGTCGTTTGCCCCAGGTGTTGTAAAAGCAGAATTTTCATTTATTAAAAAAGCATCATAATGAGCAGTAATTAACAAAGGATTCTTATGTCCTGAACGTAATATTAAATTTTCATTTCCATATCTGGGATCAATGTCCATTTTTTGAACTTCTAATTCATAACCTAAATAATTAGCTAAACCTACCATTTTTGCTAAAACAAAATTTTTACGTTGGATATTATTAGTACAGACACTAATTCTTTTAGCGAAATTGTAAGCTTTCATTTCATACAGAAGTAAAGTGTATTTTATAAAAGTAATTACTAAAACAATTAAAAAAATAAGATTTTTTAACCCACACACATAATTAATTCAATAATAAACAAAATTATAAAGAAACAAAAATAACAAACAAAAATGGAATACCAAAACCAAGAATTTGAATCAAAGACATTTAATAATGAGAATTTTACAGATAAATCTTTTAAAAATTCAGTTTTTATTGATTGTACTTTTGAAAACTGTAACTTATCCAATGTTAATTTAGAAAATACAAAAATGCAAGACATAACATTTAAAGAATCAAAAATATTAGGATTAAACTTCTCAAAATATAATGAGTTTATGGTCAGTTTTTCTTTTAAAAATTGTTTTATATCGATGTCTATTTTTTTAAATTTAGAACTGAAAAATATAAAAATTGAAGATTGTCAAGTATTTGATTGTAGTTTTATTGAAACAAACTTATTTAATGCAAATTTTGAAAATTCAGATTTAAAAAATACTCTTTTTCAAAATACAAATCTAAGTTATGCATCATTTAAAAATGCTAAAAATTACTCAATAAACCCCAATCAAAATAAACTAGAAAAAACAACATTTTCTATTCCAGAAGTAATTGGTTTATTGGACACTTATAACATTATATTAGATTAATTCTATAATTTGATTAAAATAATCACCTATAAAAAAGAGGATTACCAACCATTCCTTCTAAAGGATAATCATACTTCTTGCCCAATATTTCATAATGCTTTTCCCACTCAGAGTCAAATTCCAAATGAAGAAAAACAGGTTTGACAGTTTTTGCATAAACTAATTCTTGCAAAGTTCCATCAGAAACACCAAACAAGTAAAATGCATTACAAATACCAATTGAATTTAAACACCATTCCATAGAATCATCTCTTCCAACTTTTAAATTGCCTTCAAATCTTTCAAAAGGAAATGCTTGAAATGGGTGAAACGGAGCGTTACCTTCATTTGTAACAAGATCCATTATTTCCTCCGTTTTATCTTTTAATCTAGAAGGTGTTGCACAATATATTAATAAACTCATAAAATTAGTAACTAAACCAGATTTATAATGTTTTATATTATTTAATTTAACCCTAATTTTAATAAACATCACTACATAATAATCATTATGCAATTATTAATACTAGGCATTGATCCGTGAATAACAGTTGGATATGCCATTCTAGATTTAAAAGGAAATATAATAAAAGTAAATTCTTCAAAAGAATTAATCAAAAAGAATTGTTTTTTAAAATTGTAAAAGAATATCAAAAATCAAGAAAATGATTTTTGGAGTTCGTGAAATTATTTGAATTTAAAAAACTATCAAAAATCAAAAACGCATAAAATAACTTTTTCCAGTTTTCAAGTTTTTAACATTTATTCTTTCTCCTATCCTTAAAACTCTAACTTGATCGCCCCTATCATCTATGATATCACCGACGTCAAAAGACAGTTGTTCAAACAATAAAGTCATCCTGAAAATTTCCTTACTAGTTTGTCTATCCCTCGAAAAAAGCTTTCTTGAAACCAAAACTCTTCCTGAAAAATGTCTTAAAAGTACAGACTTTAATCTTAATAAAAATTTATTAGAACTAACAAAAAAATCAAAACCTTTTTTTTGTTTTATTTTCCTAGCAACACCTACATTATTCTCTATAAAATACTCGTCTACAAACTTGTAAACTTCCTTTTCACAATTTCTTAATTGTAATGTTCCTTCAAAATAGCTTGCGTGTTTCATGGTCAAAATAAAAACATTTAAATAGTGATAATTCACTAGGTTATTTAAACTTTTACATTTGTAAAAAAAGAGGTGTTACTATGGCTAAGAAAAAGGCAATAAAAAAGAAATCTGTCCAGAAAAAAACAGCAAAAAAAACCGTTAAGAAAAAAGCTACTAAAAAGAAAGTAGTTAAAAAAACTGCAGTTAAGAAAAAAGCAGTAAAGAAAAAAGCGGTTAAAAAGACAGCTGTTAAAAAAAAGGCAGTTAAAAAAAAAGCTACTAAAAAGAAAAAGTAGTTAAAAACAAAACCTTTTTAATGTTTTATTTTTATTAATTCTTTTATATGGATTTAAAAAAAATTTGGCATTTTATTTGGGAAGAAGACAGTTTAATGTCTTGGCTGGTCAATATCATACTGGCGTTTTTAATTATTAAATTTTTATTATACCCATTTATTGGGTTATTATTAGGTACTTCTTATCCAATTGTTGCAGTTGTTTCATCAAGTATGGAACACGGATTAGTTGAGGATAACAACGATCTTTATTATTTATGTGGCAATTATTATAATGGAAAAACTAAATTAGATTATTGGAGTACTTGCGGAAGCTGGTATGAAGAAAAAGGCATAACAAAAAAAGAATTTGACAGTTATATTTTTAAAAATGGTTTTAATAAAGGAGATATAATCATATTAACTAGTAAAAAAAATGTTGAAAAAGGAGACGTGATTGTATTTTGGGCAAATAGGGCATACCCTATAATACATAGAGTAGTTGATGTTAATGAATCCAATTATAATACAAAAGGAGATCATAATAAAGCAGAAGATGGATTTGTAAATGAAGAAAGATTAATAGGAAAAGCTTTATTTAGGATTCCGTTTCTAGGATGGATTAAGATATGGTTTGTAAATTTTTTAAATTTAATAATACCATAAAATAAATGAGGTAATGAAAATGATGTTTTGTCCTAAATGTGGCAGTATTTTAATGGCTAAAAAAGAAAATAATAAAATAATTGTTCAATGTAGTTGTGGATTTAAAGAAGTTAAAAAAGAAGGAATTAAACTAAGTGAAAAATCCAACAAAATTGAAAAAGAAATTGAAGTGATTGAAAAAGAAGTTGAAACTCATCCAATCTGCAACGAAGAATGTGAAAAATGTGGAAATAATAAAGCATTTTATTGGTTACAACAAACAAGAGCTGCAGACGAACCACCAACTAAATTCTTAAAATGTACAAAATGCAAACATACATGGAGAGATTATGATTAGGGTTAAAGTAAAACCTAATTCTAAAAAAGAAGAAATTAAAAAAGTTGAAGACCATTATGTTATTTGTGTTAAAGAACCAGCAGATAAAGATAAAGCGAACAAAGCAGTATTAAAGATTATCTCTAAACATTTTAAAAAAAAAGCTTTAATTAAAAGTGGAAGAACTTCAAAAGAGAAATTAATTCAACTTGAAGAATAATTTTCTTCAAATTTTAATTTACAAAAGCACTACCTTACACATTTTAATTCTAAATATTATATAAGTACATGTTGTAGAATGAGTTGCAACAAAGTATCTAAAATAAAATTACTTTGAATTATATATAGGTGAAAAATTATGAAAGGAAAATTAATTGTTATCGAAGGCACTGATGGATCAGGTAAAAAAACACAAACACAACTACTATACAATAAATTAAAAGAGCAAGGACTAAATGTAATTAAAATAAACTATCCCAGATATAATTTACCATCTAGTGTTTTAGTTAAAAAATATCTTTCTGGTGAATTTGGCTCTAATCCTTCATTAGTAGATCCAAAAATTGCATCATCCCTTTATGCTTTCGACAGGTTATTTTCTTATATGACTGAATGGAAAAGTCATTATGAAAACGGAGGAATTATTATTGCCGACAGATATGCCACTGCAAATTTTGTACATCAAGCAGGAAAATTGATGCACAACTTAGAAGAGAGAGATAAACTATTACAATGGTTAGATAAATTAGAATATGAAGAACATAAAATTCCCAGACCAAACAAAGTATTCTTCTTAGATCTTCCTCCAAAAGTCTGTTTAGACCTAATGAAAAATAGAGTTAATAAGTTTAGTGGAAAAGAAGAAAAAGACATTCATGAAACATACTCAGAATTTAATTTAAACTCTTATAATAATGCTTGCGACTTAGCAGAAAAATTCAATTGGATAAGAATTAATTGTTTTAACAACAAACTAAAAACACCTGAAGAAATACATTGTGAAATTTTTAATGAGTTAAAAAAAGATTAAGCTTCTTCTTCTTCGCAGTCATCTTTAAAGAAACCTTCAAGGGTTAAATTCTTTTTAATTGCGTTATAACTTACTGCCATTTTATAAATATAACATCCCTGAAATGTGTTTAAATAGTAGATGCCACTACAACATATATCTTGAAGAACATAGTTATTACAAAGAAAAATAAACCAAAATGGTCCTTATTTTGAATTTCAAAACAAAATGCAGGCCTGTATGTAAAAAGCTCCATAAAAAATTATTATAAAAAAAACAATGAAAAAATTATAGTCATAACTTAGGTAAATATTAACCCTGGATTCGGTACTTATGGCGTTTCACATTTTTTTCAAATTACAAAGAGTTGTTATTTTAAAATGAGAAAAGACTTTCAAGAATGTTGAGTGATGAATTAAAAATTGTGATAATAAAATAAAAGATTACAGATATTTCCTTGTGAGATTAAATACTTTCATCTAGCGTATAGAAATAAAAATAATTTATTAACATTATTATACTAAACACTACATTTAAATATACAAAATACAAAATACAACAATATGCAAAAAAACTTAAACATTATGCAAAACTTCACATTAGATAACATCCCAGACTTAGATGCTTGTGTTTTGGGTAGTTTAGAATTATTCATAAGCAAATCTCTTCCAAAAATAACTATTCCTTTTTCAAGACCTATGGTTGTAGGTAGTGGAAATGCCGAAGCTACAGGAAGAATAATTTTTAGAAATAAAGATGCTGTTTTTGCATCAGAATCAACTTATGAAAACAAATTAAAAAATATAAAAAATATTGATGGTGTTGTGCTAGTTTCTGCGTCAGGAGGTAAACACGCTCCAATAATTGCTAAAACTGCAAAAAGATACAAAAAGAAAGTGATTTTACTAACTAACAATAAAAATGCAGAAGCAATTCAGTATTCTGATACTGTAAAAGTATTTCCTAAACAAAAAGAACCCTACACTTACAATACTTCAACGTATTTAGCAATGATATTAGCAATGGAAAAAGAAGATCCAAAAAAGATTTATAATTTTATTAAGAACAAAATAGACAAAATTAAACTTCCAGACTTTTCTAAACATAAAAAATACTTTATAATTGTACCAACTAAATTCTCTGGAATAATAAGAATGATACAAGTTAAATTCATTGAATTATTTGGAAGAAAAATTGCAAGAGATGTTGAAACAATTGAATATATGAAACATGCAACAACAATTGTTCCATCAAATGAATTATTTATTAGCTTTGGAGAGAAAAATTTTAAGTATGGAGAAAACAGATTAAATATTCCTTTACCAAAAAATGCAAGTTATGGAACTATGATGGCAATTAGTTATTATATTATTGGCAAAATTCAAAAACAACATCCTGCATGGTTTAAAAAAAACATTTCAAATTATTGTAAACAAGCTTCTAAAACATTTAAACATAAAATAGAACCAATAGTTGAATAAATTTATTCTTTATACCAATTTATTAAATTAGCTTGCTTAGGAATTAAGCCTTCTTTATATTCATATATCTTACCTTTCTTAATATTATCAACAATTTTCCACTGTTGTTCGATTTCATCAGTTCTAATAAAAGAAGATTGATCTCCATTGATAACATCCAAGAATAAATTTTCGTAAGCTTCAGGAGAATCTGGACCAAAAGTACATTCATGACAAAAATCCATTTTAACAGGAACTATTTTCATTTTACCAGGCATTTTTGAATTTAATTGAATATGAAAACCTTCATCTGGCTGAATTTTAATTATCAAATGATTATTGATTAAAGTACAAGATTCTTCAAATAGTAAACAAGGAGGTTTTTTAAATTGAATATAAATTAAACTTGACTTTTCGGACATCTTTTTGCCAGTTATTAAGTAAATAGGTACGTCTTTCCAATTAGAATTTTTAATTTTTAATTTTAAAGCTGCCAAAGTTTCAGTGTTCGAATCTTTAAAAACTCCTTTTTCATTTTTATATCCTTCATACTGACCTAAAACAACATCTTCAATTTCAACTGACTTAAGGACTTTAACTTTTTCGTCTCTAATATCTTTTGCAACTAATACTTTTGGAGCATTCATGGTAATTAAAGCTAACAATTGAAGCATATGATTTTGAACAACATCTTTTATAGCACCGTATTTATCATAAAAAGCCCCTCTTTGTCCAATACCTTCATTTTCACTCAAAATTATTTGAATATGGTCTATGTGTTCGTGATTCCATAATGGTTCTAAAATCGTATTTGTAAACCTAATAACAGATACATTTTGAACTAATTCCTTACCCAAATAATGATCAATCCTAAATATTTGATCTTCATTAAACGCTTTTTTAATTTCTTGATTTATTTCTTTTGCAGACTTAAGATTTTGCCCAAAAGGTTTTTCAAAAACAATTCTTGTCCAATTATTATTTTCTTTAACAATATTACATTTTTTTAAATTATTAATAATAATCTTGAAATGCATAGGTAATGTAGCAAGATAAAATATCCTATTTCCATTTAATTGATATTTATCTTCAATACTTTTTACAGCCAAACCCAACTTACAAAACTGATTTCCATCATAAAAATCAGATTGAAAATAAGAATATCTTTCTTTTAATTTATTCCATACTTTTTGATCGAAGTTTTTAACATATTTTTTAGATTTTTCAATTAAATCTTCTTCTTTAACTTCTTCAATTGAAATTCCAAGAATTGCAAAATTATCTATTTCATTTTTCTTTACAAGATTATAAATAGATGGAATAAGCTTTTTTCTAGCCAAATCTCCAGTAGCGCCAAGAATTACAAAAATTGCTTGTTTCATTTTTAACAGTTAATTATTTTTTCTCTCAATTCCAAAACGGATTTTACACCGACATCAAACATCTTAGTTTCATTATTAGGACAAACCAATATTACAGTAGACCCATCAAGATTAACTTTTTCTTTGCCAAAATCTTCAACAATGGATTGAGTCACATCTAAAGAAGATAAAACAAACAACCAGTTATATTCATTTGTTTTATAATAATCTTTCACTTTTGCTTCATCATCAGTTAAATCAATATCAAGACTAATTGGAATTACATTATCTCCAACATCATCATACAACTTTTTAATTGAATCATGTTGGTCTTTACATTCTAAACAATCCACATTAAATAAAGAGATTAAAATTGGTTTATTGAATTGTTCAATTTTAAATGAAGAATTAGTAAGCAAGTTGTTTAAAGGAGCTATTCTCCAGTTTAATTTAACTTCATCAACAGAATCAACTTCATCAGTACCAAGATTTGCACCTAAATTACAACCAGTTAAAAATAATAATAATAATACCACAATAATCATCAAAATCTTATTCATATTTACCACCAAGTTAAGGAATCATTAAGAAATTTAAAAACTTTCTGTTTAATACTAAAAAATTATTTTTTCTTATTCTTATTTTTGCTTTTATTCTTCAGTTTTTTATTAACTACTTTTACTTCTTTTTCAACATCTTCGACATCATCTTCAACTTCTTCGACATCTTTTTTTAGCTTCTTTAATTGAGTTTCATGATATCTTATTCTATGTAATGTTGAAAATACTTTTCCAAATAACTTTTCTTCAAATAAGAAAAATTTAAATGAAGAACCAAGCAAATAAAACATTGCACTAATTCCAACCAAAGCATAAAAGGAAGTAAATATTTTAGAAAAATGAGTAGTAGGAGTTAAATCACCATAACCTACAGTAGTTAAAGTCATAGTTGAAAAATAAAAAGAATCAGTATAACTCCAATTCTCAACATAATTATAAAAATACATTCCAAATATAAGAAGTGCTACAACAGTCAATAATGGATATAATAATTTTTTATTGATCATTTTAAAATATATATTTTATTATATAAGAATTATTTGCTATATAAATTTTACTTTTTAATAAAAATAAATAAATCTTAATTCAAATAAAAAAAAGTTGCAAATTCATCCAAAGATTGAGTTCTCATTTTCGCTCTTGCAACAATACCCTCATACAAATTAATAGTAATTCTAGTTTCATAAGCTAATTTGTCTACAAGTTCCCTTGTATCACTCGACAAACTATTCGAATTTTCCAAAGCAGTATTTACAAGATCATTTCCATAACAAAAAACATTTCGAGTAATTTCTAACGCCTCACATTTTTTTTCTAATAATTGTTTTTTCTTATTTAATTCACTTTTCATTGTAGTTCCTTTTAACCAAAAGTGAGGAGCAATAAAAACTTTAGTCAACATTACAAAATACTTTATTGCCTTTGGAGAAACATGCTTTTTAATTAATTTATTATCATAATTTCCATCACTTTCATTTTTAATAGAATTAAATAAAGATGGCAGAATTTGCTCTCGAACAAATCCTCTATATTGTGAATGATAAGCAATTTGAGAATTTAAATAATTTTCATTTCCCGACAATAATTTTTCAAGGTCATAGAACAAATTAATATCTGGAACAAAAAGAGCAGCATTGTTATCAATTTCATTTAAAGACAATTTAGTTTCTATTCCTTCTTGTCTAACAGTAGATATTATGTGTCTTTTAACCATATAAAAAAAGAATATAATAAATTATAAAAAGATAACCCACTCAATCAATAATCTTTATAAATCAACCTATACTTTATAACACCATGATTGAATTTAACACAGTAAGTTATTCAGGAAGATAATTCTAATTAGTAATATTTACATCAATCAAGAGATATTAATATGAAATTTGAAAAATTTCAATCAAAAAATCACAGAGGTATTTTAAAAAAATGAAAACAGTTAAAGATTTTTTATGGAAACCAAATATGAAAGTTGAAGAATGCGTGGATGCTTTCGGTAGCATAGGCTATCAAGCAATTGAATTAAATGAAGCTACAAAAGTAGTTCTTAAAATGAAAAAATCTGGAGCAAAAATCTTTCTTACATATACTTCAAACATGGTTACAAGTGGATTAAGAGGATTCTTTGCTCAATTAGTTAAACTAAAAATGGTGGATGTTATGGTAACAACATCAGGATCAGTAGAAGAAGATATAATGAAATCACTAGGAAGTGAATTTGCAATACAATCTTTTAACGCAGACGATAATCAATTACATGAAAACGGTGAAAATAGAATTGGCAATTTAGTGATAAGAAATGAATCTTATATGAAATTTGAAGATTGGATGGCATTAACATTAAGTGAAATTTACAAAAAACAAAGAAGAATTTCAGCATCAGATTTATTAAAAGAAGTTGGAATGAAATTAGAAGATAAAAATTCAATATTATATCAAGCAGCAAAAAATGATGTGCCAATTTTTTGTCCAGGCATTGCAGATTCAGCTTTTGGATTTCATTTATTCATGTTTCAACAAAAACATAATGATTTTATCGTTGATACCTTATTAGATATGAAAAAAGCATGTACTGATTTAAGTTTTGATGACAAAAAAGGATTAATTGCATTGGGCGGAAGTATAAGTAAACATTATGCGATTTTTTCTGCTTTATTATCTGGTGGATTTGATTATGCAGTTTATATGACGTCCTCACATCCTTTTTCTGGAAGTTTTTCAGGTGCTACAACTAATGAAGCAAAATCATGGGGGAAAATTAAAGATGACGCCGAAGCTGCAACAGTTAATGGAGATGTATCAATTAATTTTCCATTAATGATGACAAGTGCTTTAGAGAAATTAAATAAGGAAGGTTTTCTGGAATGAGTTTAGGAATTGAAGTTTATGACTTTAGAGAAGGAATTCGTTTAATTCCAGGAGAAATTGTTTTAAAAAAACCTTTTTACCAAGACATTACAAGATTAAATATCGTTGATGGAAAAGAATCAAGAGATTTGTTGCTAAGAAATAAAAAAGAATTTGTTGGAGAACTTTATCAAAACCAACATACCTTGGGACATAATTGCTTTTATTTAAAAGATTTTTATATTCATCCATCATTAAGAAACAGAAAAATCGGAAAAGAACTTTTAACAAAATTTGAAGAAGATATTTTATCAAATTCAGGAATAGGAATTTTATTCAATAATATTCCTATAGAAGATGATACTTTACATTTTATGTATTCAAGACATGGTTGGAAAAATATTATGGACCATTCTTGTTGGATGTCATTTAATTCAGAAAATGCAAATACTAAAGAATTAAGTGATTTTGTTAAAATGGCAAGACACCTAGAGGGATTAAAAAATGAATGCTAAATTTATATTATCAAAATCAAAAGTATTAGAACAATACAACAATCTTAAAAAATTAGGCATAAAAGTGAGCTATTCATACAAAACAAACCACGAAGTGGGCAATATCTTGCAAGAATCAACTGATTCTGATTTTTCAATTCATGCTTTTGAAGAAATTGAAATGATAAAAGATAAAGAAAAAATTTCTTTTTTTACACAAGCAGAATTAGAAAAAGAATTAAAAGAAATTCTAAAAAAAGGAATCAAAAGTTTTGTAATTGATAATGAAATCGACTTAAATAGAATTCTTAATGTGATTAATGAAACAAAAACTACAATTAATATAAGCTTAAGAATGAAATTTTTAGAACATAGAATCGGAGCAGGACAATATTTTGTTTACGGAATGTCTGCGATAAAAGTTAATGAATTAATCTCAAAAATTAAAGATAATGAATTTATTGATAAAATAGGAATACACACTCATAGAAAAAGTCAAAATGTTACTGAATGGGAAATCAAAGAAGAATTAGAAGATTCATTAACTAAAGAAACCTTAAAAAGAATTAATTTTGTCAATTTAGGAGGAGGACTACCTTCAATGTACCGAAATTATACTTCAAAAGTTTTACCTTACATTTTTTCAAAAATAAAAGAAGTAAATGAATGGTTACAAAATTTTGAAATCAAAACAATAATTGAACCAGGAAGATTTATTGCAGCCCCTGCAGTAAAATTAGAAACTGAGATTATCCAAATACATGACAATACTATTGTAGTTAATACTACAATCTATAATTGTGCCGTCGATACTGTTATTGCAAAACATAAAATGTTAATTGAGGGTGAGCTTGAAAATAAAGAAGGCTTATTTTACTTAATTAAAGGTAATAGTCCGACAAGAGATGATATTTTCAGGTATAAAGTTAAACTTAATAATCCAAAAGTTGGCGATAAAATTGTTTTCTTAAATGCTGGCGCTTATAATTATACTACTGACTTTTTTGGATATAAAAAATTAGAGACGGTAATCGAATAACTTTTTACCCGAAAATCTGTGATTTTTGTTGTACTAAATTAAAGACTAAAATAGTTGAATAGCTTTATCAATTATTTTTATTGCTTTTTCTACTTGTTTTTCAAAAGTAATTGCAACATCCTTAAAATTGAGAGGTAAAATCTCACCAGTTGGTTTGTAAATGAAAAAAGTTTCTTCTTCAAAAAAATGTCCCCATTCTTCAAAATCTTCAAATTTAAACTTAGATTCAATATCAAATTCAATCTTACCTAAAACATAACCAACGGTATTTAAACCCCAGTTTACAAATTGTTTAGAATTTAACATAAAATATTCTGTTGGAAAAATGTTTCGTTTCTTTTTTCTAATTGATTCTAATATAGAAACCGAACCAATTGTAACAGGTCCTTTCTTGTTAGGAAATACTTCTCTTAAAGAACAATGAATATTTTCAACTAATTCATCAACAGAAGAAACTGAAACTTCATCGTCAGACATTCTTGAAATAACATAACTCCAACCTTTGTTAAATACTGCCGCATCATGCAAAGCTTTTGAATAAGAAAACCAATCATCAACACCTTGTGTGAATTCTTCAAGAATTGTTTGTTCAGGTTTTGTTTTAAAATATTGATTAAAATAACAACCTTTAGTCGGCATACAAGTTTCTCCAATTAATTCTTCATCTGCACGAATATCTACACCATCCCACAAAGTAGGATGAATCATACAACCAGGATTTCCATCAACATTACCCAAAAAAAAACAAGAATCAATTGCACGTTTATGTACTGTTTTTTCTTTTTTAAAATACAAATTTACATCATTTGGAAAAGATTTTACAATATCATCAAAATTCAATCTTCTTTTTTCAAATAAATCATCATAGTACTCTTTTCCATTAGAATAATCAATAGTACAACAATGTACACACCTTATTCCATTTCTATTACACAAATCATAATTATGTTCAAACATAAGAAAATTAACTTAAAAAACAATAAAAAGATAACGGGTAAGTCATTGATTTTGATCAATTAGACTTTTACATGAATCTTCAATAACTTTTCCAGACATATCAATTTTGACATTCAATGTTTTTAATGACATTGTTAGACCAGTTATATTGAATACTTGCGTTCCAACATTTTGTACAATAATTATTGTTTTAGAAATTGCTTCGGCACTATATTTTTTCATACACAAAGAATTGAAAATTCTCATTACCTCTTCAAAACTTAACTTTAATTCATTTTTATCTAATTTTTGAATTTTTTGATCAGGTTTTTTATAAGATTCCTGTTCAGGCAAGATATTAAAAGGTTCCAAAAAGAATGTAACAACTTTTTCACCATCAGTATAACCAATTTGCCAGTCTTGATTTTCTTCTTTAATCATAAATCCATGAGCTAAATAAAAATCAGAATGTTCTTTTTTCCATTGTTTAAATTCATCTTTTGATTCAAGTGTTTCAACTGCTTGTTTAAGTTCCATAAAATTAAGAATATTTGTGGTTTTAAAAATGTTTGTATCAAAATATTAATAAATCCCATAAATTATTCAAATTCATGCAAATCAAAAAGATTTTAGAAAATCATAAAATAAAAGCAAAAAGAATAGTAAATAAGTCCAAAGGATTTGATAATCTGGTCTATTTAATTTATAGTGATACTAATTGTTGTGTGAGAATACCTATTAAAGAAAAAAATAAAATAATAGCACAAGTTTGGGCTTTTAAAAAATGGCATAAAATAGGATTACCTGTACCAAAAATGTATCATTCTAATCAAAATTACTTAATTGAAGAACTTATTCCTGGAAAAGACTTTTCTGAAAGTAAATTAATAAAAAAACAAAAAGAAAAAATAATGTTTCAAATGGGTAAATGTACAAAAAAAATGCACACGGTTAAAACTAATGGTTTTGGGTACCTTACTAAACCCGGAATGGGAAGTAAATCATCCTGGAAAGCGTTTATTGAACCTGATTTCTTTGAAACTTTAAAAGAAAATAAAAAACAAAAGTTATTACCAAGAGAAATAATCGAAAAAGCACATGAAATTTATAATAAGAATAATTATTTACTCAATTTAAATAAACCCGTGTTAATTCATGCAGATTTAAGTGAAGAAAACATCATAATTAAAAACGGCCAATTATCAGGAATTATAGATGCATCAGACTCAATATCGGGAGACCCATATTATGATCTAGCAGTCGTAAGATCATCTTTTGGCGAAAGATTATTCAAAAAGTTTATTGAAGGATATGGAAATATTGATGAAATTAAATTGAAATTTTATTTACTTTATTATTCTAATTGGTTAGTATTATTTTACGGATATTTAAATAAAAATAAAACTAAATACAATAGCGCAAGATCAAATTTTTAAAAAAGTCTAAACCTTTAAAAAAACAAAAAATTTAAAAACACATCAACAGTATATAAATTAATTTAAGAGGTATAAAATGAAAATAAATAATGATGATATTTCAACATTTATAAATACAATTAAATGGAAAGAAAAAGATGCAAAAGAATTTTTAAAATTAGTTCCAAACAAATGGGAAGAACATATAAGGCATATATATAGAGCTCAAGGTGTAGAAGGAACTTCAATTCCTTTTTTAAATGCTCCAGCTAAGTTTTTTATCGAACTTTTGAAAAAAAATGCAAACATTGCATGTTGGATTTTATATGAGTATACAATGAATAGCGACAGAATTGGTTCTATGCCAATAAACGAAAAAGAAGAAAGAAGATTCTGGGTTAATTTAGTAGATCAAGCTAAAAAAATTAATGTTGAAAAATTAGTTGAAGCAATTGCCAACATTAAAAGTACAACATTTTTAATGGATATTAAAAGAAGAGATTCAGAAAAAGTTGCAAAATTTGTCTTAGAACACTATTCAGAAGGAGATTTTAAAAGAATATTTATTGCTTTTATGATTGGATCTGGATATGAAGAATTTAAACTTTAAAAAAAGATTATTTTTTTCTTTTTTCTAAACCTTTAAAAAAACAAAATTTTTCTTAACTTATAATGGATAAAAAAGACTTAGAAAGACAAGGATACAGATTTGTAGGTAATCATTCTGCCATTAAAGTTTGTCACTGGACTAAAGAATGCATTAGAGGAAAAGATGTTTGTTATAAAAGTACATTTTACGGTATAAATACCCATCAATGCGTTCAAATGACTCCAGTCATGCAAACTTGCACCCACCGATGTACTTGGTGTTGGAGAGACATAAATCATACTATCAATAAATGGGAAGGTCCTATTGATGAACCTAAAGATATTGTTGATGGTTGCATAAGAGAACATAAAAAAGTCTTACTTGGATTTAAAGGAAACAAACAAGCAGATAAAAATAAATATAATGAATCAAATGAACCAAAACATTTTGCAATTTCACTCAGTGGAGAACCAACTTTTTATCCAAGGCTACCGGAATTAATTGATGAATTAAAAGCAAGAAATATGACTTCATTCTTAGTAACAAATGGAACTAATCCTAAAATGCTAAAAAAACTAATTAATCATCCACCTACACAATTATACTTAACTTTACCAGCCCCAAATAAAGAAATTTACAATAAAGTTTGTCAACCTTTAATTGAAGATGGTTGGGAGAAAATTATGGAAAGTTTATCATTACTTAATCAATTTCCAAGAAGTGTAATTAGATTAACATTAGTAAAAGACCAAAATATGATTAATCCAGAAGAATATTCAGAATTAATTAAAAACAAATCTGATTTTATAGAAGTAAAAGGTTATGTTTGGGTAGGACACAGTCAAAAAAGATTAAAACCTTCTAATCAACCAACTCATGAGGAAATAAAAGAATTTGCTAATAAAATAAAAAGAGATAATTACAAACTTGTTGATGAAAAAGAAAATTCAAGAGTGGCATTGTTAAAAAATAATAATAGTAAAATAAATAATCACTTTTAAAAATTAATTATTCTTCCATCTGGACCCGGATTAATAATCAAAGTTTTACCCATTTGTTCTTTTTTACCTGCAGTTTCGTGTAAATGTCCTGAAACAACTAAATCAAAAAACTTAACAAATTTTCTTATTGACTTGCTACCTGCATGCTCTTCCATAACAACATCAATATTAGTCATATAAGGCGGTTGATGAGTTATTAAAATATTTTTTTCTTGTAAATGTTTTTTCTTACTATTAATAAAATTTTCAAATTCTTTACTCTTATAAGAAAAACCTCCGCCACCATAACCAAAAATGCTAAAACCTTTTTTCTTAAATACTCGTTTATGACAAAAGTGTAAATTAGGATATTTCTCACATTCTTTATTAACGTGAGATGCCATTTCATGATTTCCATGAATTAAATAAATTTCTTTTTTAAGTGATGCAATTTTCTTCATCATTTTTGACAAATTATTTTCAAAAATAGTCATATCACCAGCACAAAGAATTAAATCAACATCTTTAGCTTTAGCTTTTAATTTGTCAAAATAGGGTTTATGTTCATGCAAATCTGAAAAAGCTAATATTTTCATGTATAATAAAATAAATTATAAGTTTAAAATTGTTTCGAAAATATTACACTTTTTTTGTAACTTTTCCAGATTTGTTGACTTAAAAATTATAAATAAAAAAATTAAATATAACCATAATAATCTTGTAACACTATTTGGTCTAACATGTCTAAATTCCTCACAATATGAAACTTCCCACCACCCAATTCAGAAATTCTTTTACCTAACTCTTCACCTTTTTTTTCTAAACCAACTCCAATTAAAGAAATAGTTATTCCTGCTGCTTTTGCTTCTGCAACAGCATTAAGTGTTTCTTTTTCAGGATTTTTACCTACTGTTGGCATTGCATCAGTTAGTAAAATTAAATGTTTAGTCACATTAGAAATGTCAGGAAATAATTCCATACTTTTTTTGATCATCTGATGAAAATTTGTTTGTTTTGTTGCACGTACTGTTGAAATCTTTTTTAATAGCATAGAAAAATCATTAGTAGGCCTAATAGATTCTTTAATTTCAGTTTCAAAAATTAACAAACCAACTTTATCTTTTTCACTTATTGCTTTATGTGCAAGAGCAATACCTGCCTTTTTAGCTGCTTCAATTTTTTTACCTTTCATTGAAGAACTAGCATCTAACCCATAAACAACATAAACAGAACCTTTACTTCTTCTTTCAAAAGTAACTAAATCTTCTTGAATTAAAGTATCATGACCTCTTTTAATTGCTTTGGTAATTGACTTTTTTAATGCTAAATCGGAATATCTATCGCCCTTTTTGTAATTTTTCGTTTCAGCCCTTTCTCCATACACAGATGTTTTCTTATGAATTTTTTCACCAACTAAACCTTTGGGTTTGATGTGATCTAATTCTTCAGTATACATCAATAAACAAGCCATTTCTTCTCCTTTTTTAGAAATACTTCCATCAAAACTTAAAATTTTCTTTTTCTTTAAATCGTCAACTTTATCTTGAATAGCTTTTTTTAATTCTCTTTGAAACTCAGGAATATTAATATTTTTTTCAATATAATCAGGATTATAAGAAGAAATTAGTCTTAAAATTGTTTCTCCATAAAGTTCTTTGGTCATAGAATAACTTTGTACCAATTGCTGCATCATTAAATCAGGAGTAAAAGCTCCAATATTATTATTTATTCCTTCTTCAATTAATTTTGCTTCATCAATTTTTTTCTTATCTCCTTTAACAATAGAATGCATTAATTTATCTTCCATAAATTGCATAGATAATTTACCAGAAGCTTCTTGAATTTTTTCTGATTTTTCTACTTCAGTTAATTCATCAGGGAACATCACTTTCTTCTTTTAAGTCTTTTCCTTCTGATCTCATAAATGAAGAGAATGCATCTTGTATTAATTCAGAAGGTCCCATTGTATACTTTACTGATGGCTTTAAACTAATTCTATGAGATAGTACACTTAATACTGAATCTTTAACATCTGCATAATTTATTTTATTTCTACCGTCAATAATTGCATTTGCCTGAGAACGTTCATATAAACCTAAAGTAGCTCTTACTGAAGGTTTTTTTTCAACCCTTTTATCTTCCCTTAAAACTCTAACAAAATGGACCATCATCGTAAGTAGTTTATCGCTTACTTCCACCATTTTTTTTCCATTTTCCTGTACAATATCTTTTTCAATATCTAATTTTTCAGGGTAATCCATATAAATAACATCAAATCTATCCAATAAAACATCTGAAACTTTTTCAGTTGAAGAATCTTCAGGATTCATAGTTGCAATGAAAATAAAATCAGTAGGGAAATCAACATCATAACTTCCAATTGTTGCATATCCTTCTTGTAAAACTTGTAATAATGCATTTTGTAATTTTTCAGGACTTCTATTTAATTCATCAAAGAATAAAATTCCTTTATCAGCTTTGAAAATTTTACCAGGAGTAAATGCTTCTTTACTTAAAGGACCAAACTTCAAAGCTTTTATAGGGTCAATATCACCCAAAATGTCTTCAACTGTTAAATCGGGTGAGCCTTGAATTCTAATAAATCTTTGACCACCTTTAATAGTTTTATCGTCTTCTTTAATATCAGGAAGTAATTCTGCAACATTTTTTGCAAGAGTTGTTTTTCCAACTCCAGGATTACCTAAAATCAATACATGACGTTCGGATAATAAAGCTGAAATTAGTTGTTTTTTTGTTTGTTTTTGTCCTAAGATATTTGAGAAAGGATTATCTTCTAGCAACCTTTTTTTTAGTTCTTCAATAGCGGATTTCATAGTTAACTGCTATAAGAAGGGTATTTATAAAAGTTATTGTTATTTTACACACTAAACTAAAATTAAAAACTTTATTTTTAAAGTAATTTCTTTAATTTTTTATCTAATTTTTTTAAATCTTTCTCGATATTCTCTTCAGGTTCTTTTTTAACTTCTTTTTGAGATTTTTCACCTGATTTTGGTTTAATTTCTTTTTTAACCTTTTTTTCAACTATATTTGAAGCAATTCCCCCTTTTATCGACTGAACCTTTACTTTAAAGTTAGATAAAAGTTGTGCAATTACAAATCCCAATAAAAATAAAAGAACAAACTCATAAAATAACACCATTGGACTTAAAGGACTAAAATATTCATCACCCTCAACAACTACATTAGCAAATTTAGAAAATAAGAATATAAAGAAAATTACTGCCAATATGATAAAAAATGTTCTAAACATCTCTTTTTTATGATACATAATTTTCTTATTGCATTTCGAGTATAAAAACTTTGCCCCAAAAATTATTCTAAAGAAGCCTAAAAAAAGATAGTTTTATATATTACCTTTATATAAAATACATCATGGGACAACAAGAAGTGTACGATTTTTTAAGAAAAAACAAAAGAAGATGGTTTACATCAAAAGAGATTTCAGAAGCATTAGGTATTTCTATAGGTAGTATTACTGCTTGTTTGAAAAAATTAAGAAGAACTGAAACAATAGATTTTGAAACAACTGGTAACAGAAATGAATTTAGATATAGATTTAAAGCAAGTTCATGGGAAGAAGAAGAAGAAAAACCCAAAAAAACTGTTAAAAAAAAAGCTGTGAAAAAGAAAGCAGTAAAGAAAAAAGTTGTTAAAAAAAAGTAACTATAAATAAATAATTTTTTTTATATATGTTTAATAAATAATTCTAATCCATTGATTCCTAATACGGAAACTAAAGTTACTATTAAACCCGCAATTAAAACTCCTAAACCTAGTGCAAGATAAGCTTTTTTCTTTTTCAAACCAAACAACCACGCAACAATTGTTCCAGTATAAGCACCAGTAATTGGAAGAGGAATTGCAACAAATAACATTAAAGCAATAAATTCAAATTTGGTTCCAACATACTTTTTAAAATTATTTCTTTTATTTTCAATATATCTATTAAACAATTTATTGTAAAAATTCCATTTCATAAAATGACCGTGAAAAAAAGTTAAAAAAAAATATACCATAGGAATTACCAAAAAATTTGCAACTACACAGATAAAATACGCCATTACTGGGTTAATTCCGTTAAAAATCGCATAAGGCAACCCACCTCTCAATTCAGAAATAGGTAATAAACATAAACCAATTGCATTAATTAATATGCTCATCAATATACCTCCTAGCTTGTTCTAATCTTTCTTTATCACCAATATCAAAATATGTTTCATCATTAACCCAAGCATGAACATCAATTTTTTGAGTTAACCATTCCATAAAAAAACCAGTTGCATCACTACTACCTTCATAATCTTTTAACATATTTAATACTTCTTTTTTCATATAGTAGACACAAATTGCAGACAATTTTGATTTTGGGTCTAAAGGTTTTTCAATAAACTTAGTGATTTTGCCATTTCCATCAATTTCTAAATTACCATGCTTTTTTGCTTCCTCTAAACTTTCAAGATTTCTTGCAACAATAACGCATTGCTTATCCTTAGAAAATTCTAAAAATTCATTTAAATCGAATGTGAAAAAATTATCACCAGCAATAATTAACACGTCTTCATCTAAGTGTTCATGTTCAATAACGTGCTGAATATCTCTTATTGCACCTAATCTGTTTTCATTATTAGTTGAACCATCATTAATAATTATATCAGCATTACCCCATTCTTTAAAATCTTCGTAAAACTTACCATTGGTAACTACAAGAGTTTCTTCAATTTTTGTATTTTTGATTTTTTCTATCAAATGGTCAATTATTGTTTTATTTCCTACTTGCAAAAGAGGTTTAGCTTTATTTTCAGTTAAAGGATAAAGTCTCGTTGCATAACCTGCTGCTAAAATTAATGCTTTCATATAATTCTTACACTCTTTACTTTATCTTTTAAATATTGCGATATTTTAACATCTCTAATTAAAATATCGAAGGATATATATTTTCTTTTAATTTTGGCAACTAGTTTTCCTTTAACCTCTTTAACGTGCTTATATTTTTTCTTGAATTCTTGTGCATGATGCTCCATTTCAACAGGCGGACCATAAATTAATTGTTCATGAGAAAGAACTTCTTTTTCAACTTGATAATAAAATAAAACTTTGTCATCCCATTCCCAACCTTTCTTTTTAATTTTAAATTCTTTTTTATCTAATTCCTTCATAAAAAAATTAAAAGCTTTTTCAATCTTACAACCCACGACATCTTCTTTTCCTTCGAATGGAATTACTTCTAAAACTATTGTATTCTTTAATTTTTTTAATTTTTCCAAGTCCAGTTTTGTTTTTTCAAAGAAATCTTTTGAAGGAGTTTTTAAGAACTTATTTGCAACATTTTGCAATAATTTAAATTTTTCTAAACTTAAAGCAGCAGCAGCATTTCTTCCAGGTTGTACAGGATCAATTACAATGATGGGACTTTCTAGTTTTGAATTATTAACTTCAAAAAAAACATCTTTATGGTGTTTAGCAAGATCGATTACTTGTTTCTTTTTCCATTTTTTAGAAGCTTTTAATAACTTTATAAATCCGCCATAATGAATTGTTAAAATTTCTAAAACATAACCTGAAAAACCTTTAATGTAGGATTCAGCACCATATAATTCATGAGCTTTAAAGAACTTTTTAGCTAAACGAATGTCATCTTTAACTTTTTGAGATGAATTTTTTTTAACCCATTCTGCATGTAATGGAGAAGCGTCAGTAATATTAAATGCTTTTTTAGCTTCTTTAATTTTAATCACTGGAACAATTTCATAAGTAAAAGTTTCTGTTTTAACTTGAAAATAATCTCTACTTCCATGAAATTTTTCTGGATTGAATCTTTTAATTGCTTTTTCTAAAATTAGCGAAATGTCTTTATCGTGGTAAGAATCATCAAATCTAACAAACAAATCAATATCAAAAGCTTCCTTTAACCAAGTCCCTTTAGCTCCACTTCCGCCTAAAACTATTTCTGCATCTTTGATTTTTATACTTTTTATGAATGCATCTACTTTAGACATAACTTCTTTAGCCTCATCCTCACTAGGCTTAATTTCATCGAGCACTTCTTTTAAAATATCCATAGAGAATAAAATATGTTAATTAGTTTAAAAATGTTATCAAAAATCAGATGATCTTCACTTGTAATAAATACAACTACATTTTTGGTTATAACTCCCGAAATTAAGTACGATTTCCAAAAAATTCCAATCGTACGAAGAATTTATTACTTATCATCGATACAATGTTCATAGAAATCGCATTGGCCAGTTGACCATTTACAAAGTGGACTTCTTTGTTTAGGATAATCATTCTTTTCTTCAGTTTGAGTTCTCTTTTGAATTTCTAAACATTCATAAGCAGCTTCTTGAATTAATAAATCATCAACTTCAAGATACTTCTCACCAAATTTAAGAAAATTAATACCTACTCTTTTAGGTTTTACACCATGAGTTTGTTCATACATCATTGCATAAATTCCTAATTGTAACCTATAAGCACCACTCATTTTATCCCTTGAACTAGTCTTATAGTCTAAGATATGAACTCCATCTGCCCAATCATGAATCGCATCAATAAATCCTCTAACCTTATGGGTTTCAGATTTATATTGCTTTTCAGTAACTGGAGTTAAATATTTAAAAGCTTCAGATAAACTTTTATTTTTTATTTGAGAATTTAATTTTTCTAAAAAACCCGAAAACCAATTCTCAAGCATTTTTTTTGTTTCATTAAAATAAAAAGTTTGATCATGAATCTCCATACCTATGGTATCCAACTCAGTTTTTGCTTTTTCCCATTGCTGCTCAAACAAATCAAAAATCAAGGTTTTCATTTCAAATTCATAATTGTTGGCATGAAGATTATTTATATCCACTTTAAAAAAATCTTCTAGAACAGAATGGGCTGCTTTACCTCTGATTAAATGAATATTAGTTTTAGTAGTTAACTTCAAAATATATTGATAAAAATACTTTCTCGGACATTGTTTGAAAAGATTTATTGAGGAAGGACTTTGTATTCTTGGAGCCATATTTTTTTCTTCAAAAGAGTATTAATAAATATTATTGTTTTCTAGTTGGACAACCAAAAACACACCCTTCTAATAAATTAGTTGAAAAACCTCTTTGCGTTAATTCGTAATCTAAACTACCCAAACAACCACATTCAATTGTAGCTTCATGATTACCATCCCAATATCCTCCAATCAAACCAACAGACTGAGAATTAACAAACTGACCAATAAATTTACAAAAAACATCATAACTCATATGTTTTAATTCATTAGAACAAACTTCAGTTGTTATTAAATATCTTTCTGCTGCAGGATTATTTTTTCTCATCAACATTTGATCATAATTTTGAGAAACCTCATCATCCAAAACCATAATTGGACCAGGATGATTAATTAAACATTCACTTATCTTTTCAGTAACTGGAAATTGTTCTTCAAAAAAAGGATGCATTGCGATGATTAAATCATTAGAAGTTCCATAACCCCGACCACCAAGTACTTTAATTCCATTCCATCCATTTAAAGAAGTTATTCTCATTAAAACAACAAATAATGATTGATTTAAAAAGATAACTTGATTTTATCAAGAATAGGGTCTTCTTTCTTACCACGGTTACTTTGACCAAAACTTACCAAGATATAATTAATACTTCTCCATTTTGATTTTGGAAACAAGTTCTTTAAATCTTCTTCAACTTTATCAGGATTAGTTTGCTTAGTCCAACCTAATTTTCTAGAAATTCTTCCAACATGGGTATCAACACCAATTGCCGCTTGTCCTTGTTCTGCTAAAAAAACATTAGCAGTTTTTCTACCAACACCAGGCAATTTAATCAATTCTTCAATTTGTAAAGGAACTTTACTTTTATAATTTTCAACCAAATCTTTAGCACAATCAACCACTCTTTTGGATTTTGTTAAATAGAAATTAATTGGTTTTATTATTTTTGCAACATCTAAATAAGAAGCATTTGCCAATTTTTGAACAGTATTATATTTTTTAAATAATTTTTCTGCAACTGGAATTGTTTTATCATCTTTTGTTCTTGCAGACATTAAAGTAGCAATCAAAGTTTTCCAATCTTTATCCCAACCTTCTGCCGCAAGCCTAGGATTCAAAGAATACTTTTTTAACTCTTTTAATTGTTTTAATGCTTTAGATTGATTCATAATTCTAAGATTTCAACTTTATTATTTTTCGTATTATAAATCGCAAAAGAAGGTTTATTTTTTCTTCCCATAATCTCGCCAGGGTTTACTAGTAAACAATCACCTACTTTGTCAATTTTACTTATATGCGTGTGACCATAAAAAACAACATCATATTTTCCAGTTAATGCTAAACCTTCAGCAAATTTAGGTAAATGAGTAAATGCTATTTTTTTACCATCTTTTTCTATCTCACCTACTTCTCCATGTAAGTTAATTTTTTGTTCAATTGCAATTTTAGTAGTTCTATATCTATCGTCAATATTTCCAAAACAGAAGTGTGTTTCAATACCAGTAAATTCAAACAAAACAAATGGAGCACATAAATCACCACAATGAATTAAAACATCACATTTTCGTTTAATCTTTTCTAAAGCTAAACTTAAATTTTCAATATGATCATGCGAATCTGAAATAATTCCTATTTTCATTTAACTATGTAAAGTAATTAACCTTATATATTTTTCGAAGATTATAATTCTTCATAATACTTTTTCATCAAAAGTGCATCTTTTTCAATATTAGGACTTTCACTTATTACTACGCCTTTTATATCAAATTCTTTCCAAACTTTAAGTAATTCTCTCCATTGGAAATCCGATTCTTCTAGAATTAAATGATTCTTTTCACCCTTATCGCCATAATTAATGCCTGCCATATGAATATGCATATTTTTCAAACAATCTAATTCTTTTTCTAACAAAGCTAGAGTATCGTGAAATTCCTTAGGAGTGTTGAATTTCCCTTCTCTTGCATGCAAATGTGCAAAATCAACACACGGTTGTATACCTAAATCCTGACTTAACCTTATTAACTCTTTTAAACTACCAAACTGTGAAACTTTACCAGTTGTTTCAGGTTGTAATTGAATGTTAATTTTATCTTGTTTTAATTTATCCATTACTTCTTTTAAATTTTTTTTAATAGTTTGATAAGTATCTTCTTTTCCTAAATCTTGAAAAAAACCAGCATGAAAAGTAACAGATTTAGCACCACATAAAAAAGCAACTTTGGAAGCATTATAAATTCTACTTTGCGAAGCTTTTTGTTTTTCTTTTTCTTTTGAATTAAGATTAATATAATATTGCCCATGACAAGTTAATTCTACATTGTTGTTCAATGCAGATCTTTTAATTAAAAGACCTTGTTCTTCTTTAACATAAACTTTTCTAACAAATTCAATTTCCAGACATTCAAGTCCTAATTCTTTAACTTTTTCAATTCCATCTACTAGACTTCTTGAAGCAGAAGATAAAGGACTTCCTGCAGTTCCAAAATGTAATTTTTTGTACATAATAATTGAAACTATCTTAACCATTATTAAAGATTGTCTTTAATTACATTCATTTAATTCTAAATAATAATGTTTTGACAACATTTTTACAGCATCACTCTGTTCTGGGCAAAAATGTTTTGACAACATTTTTATATAACTAATTCAGTATAAAAAACATGCGTGTTAGAAAAGAAATTAAAGAAGCAGATAAAATTCTTGATGAGGCTTCTAAGAAATTATCTTTTTCAATAATCTCACCAACTAACGAAGCTTCGGCAAGAAGAAATTTTTTCAATAAAAAAATTAAAAATCCAATTTTAAAATATCGTCCACCTGTTGAAGACTTATTAACATTAAGAAGAAAAGTTTCATCAATAAATATAGATGAAAGAGACTTACTTGACACACTTTTTTTTGAAAGACAAAGAGATGTAATTAAAAAAATAGACCTACTTAATAGTGTGGGTTGTTTTGATTTTTCAGAAAAAAGTAGAAAGTTATACGGTATTCCAAGTAAAAAATTAGTTAACAAATCATACGAAATATTAAATAAAGAATTCAAAGACAAAAAATCTAAAAAAGTTCTTGCAAAAGAAGCAATCAAATTAATTAAAGAAAATTTTCAATTATTTGGATTAAAATATAAATTAAAAAGAGGAGAAATTGTTGCAAGTTGCTTAGTAAAACCAGCAAAAAGAGAAATTATTTTAAAAAAGAAAGCAAGATTTTCTGCATCTTTTATCAATAGATTAATTGTTCATGAGATTGGAACCCATGCATTCAGGTATGAAAATGGGGCTCAACAAAAACTAAAGATTTTTTCTAAAGGAACAGAACGATATATTGAAACTGAAGAAGGATTAGCAGTATATAATGAAGAAAGGTTTGGAGTACTAAAAGAATCTTTTTTAAGAAATTATGCCGGAAGAGTTATTGCAGTAAATGTTGCACAAACAAATGACTTTTTTAACACATTTAAAGAATTAAAAACATTTTTTGACAAAAAAACTGCATTTCAATTAACTTTAAGAGCAAAGAGAGGTTTATCCAACACTGAATTACCAGGCGGATATACGAAAGATCACACTTATTTGAAAGGTTATTATCAAGTTAAGGATTATATTAAAAAGGGTGGAAAATTAGAAAGATTATATTTCGGTAAAATAAATGTTAACGATTTAAAAATAATCAAACTAGTAAGATTGAAAAAACCTAAATTATTACCAAATAAATTTTTATTATTTGAAAAAGGAACAGAAAATGGATTTGAAACAGGCGTCAAAGAAAGCAGTAGAACAATGTATGGGGATTAAAAATCAAGAAGAAGTTTTGATTATTTATGATGAGTCTACTAAAAACATAGCAGAATCATTACAAGAAAGTTCTAAAATAATTACTAGTACAAAAACCATGGACTTAGATGAATTTCGACCAATTTTAGAATTACCCAATAAGATAATGGATTTAGTAAAAAAATCAGATGTTGTAATGTTAATCATAAGAAAAAAAATGGGTGAAGATGAATTTAGAAGTAAAATAAAAAATTACTGTTTTGATAACAAAATTAGGTTTGTACTTTCGGCAGACATGACTGAAAAAATATTTATTCATGGAATGAAAGCAGATTATAATACCATTAAAAATATATCAAATAAAGTATTGAACCAAGTAGAAAATGCTAAAAAAATCAAAATTACAACAAAAAAAGGTACAGATCTTACAATTTCTTTAAGTGATAATAATTGGGTTGCAACTTATGGTGATTACTCAACAACAGACCAACAAGGAAGTAATTTGCCTAGTGGTGAAGTATTTACATGGCCCAAAAAAGTTGACGGAATTGCAATTATTGACGGAATTTTAGGAAGTCATTTTTCTAAAAAATATGGTTTATTATATGGTAAATCATTAAAACTCACAATTGTGGACTCATTTATTCAAGAAGTAGAATGTCAAGATAAAAGACTTGAAAGAGATTTTAAAAAATACATTGAAATTGATGAAAATTCTAAAAGGATTAATGAACTTGGAATTGGAACAAACATTGGAATTAAAAAATTATTTGGAATAATGGTAAATGATGAAAAAATGCCTGGAGTTCATATTGCAATAGGAAATCCTTGCCCAAACACATGCAAAAAAGATATTAAAAGCAAAGTACATTGTGATATGATAATGTTAAAAGCGTCAATAGATGTTGAAAATAAGACAATTATGAAAGAAGGTAGATTTATATGAGTGATTTCAAAAATAAACACATTACAATAAAAGAATATGAAACTATAAACGATTATAAAGAAAAAGATATTGATGAAGAATTAATTGAAATTCTAAATTTTACTAAAGAAGAAGTAGATGAAATAGAAAACAAAGGATTCTTTTTTATGCCAAACAAAGTCACATATGCAAGAAAAACTGCAACAGAAAAAGAAGTTATCGAAAATCTAAGTAAAAATAAAAGAAAAAAGATTAGAAAAGCTTTAAAATCAGATTTTGAAATTATTCAAGAAGAAGAAGTTTCAGAAGAAAATTATAAAGAATGGTACAAAAACATTCATTTACCAACTTTAGAAAAAAAAGAGATTGGAATTCTTACAGCTTCAGAAGATTGGGCTGAAAAAGATCTTGAAAGATGTGAAAAAATAGGTATATTTGCAAAAAATAATGGAAAAATAATAGCAGGAATTGTAGCTAGAAGTTTTAAAGAAACAAAAAACTTTCCAAAAAGATTTTCAATAAGTTATTCAGGAGTAAGTCCGGAATTTAAACCAACCGGAATTAATGAATTATTAAATGTATTAATTATAGGTTTAGTAAACAAAAAAGGTTATGAATGGATTTATAGAGGTATGGACACCAATTTATATGGTAAACATTTATCAGCAGGATTACCAATATTTAAAACAGCATTGAATTATGAGATTATTCCCAGAAAAGCACAAATTCTTATTAAATTTAACAATTTAAAAGATTTTGATGACACAATATTTTTCTTAAGTTTTTCAAAAGATTCCGACAAAATGATTGGTAATTTAATAATAAAAGATGAAAGTATTTCTTTCAAAGAATACGAGTTTCCATTTCTTGAAAAATTAAGAGTTTATAGATACCAAAACAAAACCCTTACTCAGATACAAAAATAGCAACATTTATATAGGAATATAATGATTAAAAAATAGGTGTTGTGGGAAAAAGGGGTGAATTTAATTGAATAAAGATAAAAAGTTTATTTTATGGTTTAACGAGTTAGGAATCGAAGACGTTCCATTAGTTGGTGGAAAAAATGCTTCTCTTGGTGAAATGTACAAAGAGCTAAGAAAAAAGAAAATTAACATCCCAAATGGTTTTGCAGTTACAGCTTACGCTTATCAATTTCTTTTAGAACAATCTGGTGCACAAAAAAAAATAAAAAAAGCACTAAGTGGATTAAATACTCACAATATTAAAAATTTACAAACAAGAGGGAAAAAAGTTAGAGACATAATTCAAAATTTAGAATTTCCAGAAGAATTAATTAATGAAATTGGAAAAGCTTACCAAAAATTAGAAAAAGAATACGGTAAAGGTACTGATGTTGCAGTTAGAAGTTCAGCAACTGCAGAAGATTTACCAACTGCAAGTTTTGCAGGTCAACAAGAAACTTATCTAAATATTAAAGGTGTTGAAAATCTAATTAGTTCTTGTAAAAAGTGTTTTGCTTCTTTATTTACAAACAGAGCAATTTCTTATAGACAAGATAAAGGATTTAATCACTTTACGGTTTACTTATCAATAGGTGTTCAAAAAATGGTAAGATCTGACCTTGCATCATCCGGAGTAATGTTTTCTATTGATACAGAATCAGGATTTAAAGATGCAGCTTTTATTACTGCTGCATATGGTTTAGGAGAAAATGTAGTTCAAGGTGCGGTTAATCCAGATGAATATTATGTATTTAAACCAACTTTAAAAAAAGGTTTTAAACCTATCATTAAAAAAAATATTGGTGAAAAAAAGATTAAAATGGTTTATACTTCCGATGGAAATAAACCAACAAAAAATATTCTCGTTTCAGAAAAAGAAAGAAATAGTTTTGCAATTACTGAAGAGGAAATTTTAAAATTAGCAAAATGGGCAATTATTATTGAAGAACATTATTCTAAAAAAAGAAACCAATATACTCCTATGGACATGGAATGGGCAAAGGATGGACAAACAGGCAAATTATTCATAGTCCAAGCACGTCCAGAAACAGTTGCTTCTCAAAAAGATATTAATGTTTTAGAAGATTATGTACTTCAAAAGAAAGGTAAAATCTTAATCATTGGAAAAAGTGTTGGCGAAAGAATAGGAAAAGGTAAAACACACATTATCAAAGAAGCAAAAGACATTCATAAATTCAAAAAAGGAGAAGTATTAGTTACTGATATGACAGACCCTGATTGGGAACCAATTATGAAAATAGCTTCAGCAATTGTAACTAACAGGGGCGGAAGAACTTGTCATGCTGCAATTATTTCAAGAGAATTAGGAATACCATGCATTGTGGGAACTAATCGTGCAACTGAAGAAATCAAAAATGGTAAAAAAATAACAGTTAGTTGTGCAGAAGGTGAAGATGGTTTTGTTTACGACGGATTATTACCTTATAAAATTGTTAAAACTAATTTGAAATCTATTCCAAAAACTAGAACTAAAATAATGATGAATGTAGGTAATCCGGATGAAGCATTCAATTTTTCATTTATACCTAACGATGGAGTCGGACTCGCAAGAGAAGAATTCATTATTAACTCTTACATTAAAATTCATCCTAAAGCTTTAATACATTTTAATGAATTAAAAGATGCCGAAGCTAAACGTAAAATCAAAAAATTAACATTTGGTTATGATGATAAAAAACAATTTTTTATTGATAAATTAGCAAGAGGAGTTGGAACAATTGCTGCTGCCTTTTACCCAAAAGACGTAATAGTAAGAATGTCCGACTTTAAAACTAATGAATATGCATCATTAATTGGCGGTAAACAATTTGAACCAAAAGAAGACAATCCAATGATTGGTTGGAGAGGTGCATCTCGTTATTATAAAGAAGAATATAAAGAATGTTTTATTCTTGAATGTAAAGCTATGAAAAAAGTTAGAGAAGTATTTGGACTAACAAATGTCAAATTAATGATTCCATTTTGTAGAACTGTAGAAGAAGGTAAAAAAGTTATGAAAATAATGGGACAAAATGGATTGAAAAAAGGAGTTAAAGATTTACAAATTTATGTAATGTGTGAAGTTCCTTCAAATGTAATATTAGCAGATGAATTTTCTAAAATATTTGATGGATTTAGCATTGGAAGCAATGATTTAACTCAATTAACTTTGGGAGTTGATAGAGACTCAGAAATATTAGCAGATGTATATGATGAGCAAAATCAAGCTGTAAAAGACATGATATCAATTGCAATTACACACGCTAAAAAGAATAAAAGAAAAATAGGTATTTGTGGTCAAGCACCATCTGATTACCCTGAATTTGCACAATTTTTAGTTAAACAACACATAGACAGTATTTCTTTAAATCCAGATACTGTTCTAAAAACTAGATTAAAAATTGCAGAAGCAGAAAAAAGAAAATAATCCAAAAATATTTCTTAATTTATTTTATATTTTTTTAATAACAAATAATTTAATATTTAAAAAATTCTAAAGATTGTTTATCTTTTTAATTTTTTTAACTAACCGTTGTTCATCTTTCTTTGTTAATTCTTGTTCTTCTTTAATACCGTCACCTTCATTCTTTAGTTTACCGTATTTTTTAAACAAATGATTAACATCAAGATTCAAACTTTTAGTCTTAGAATACTTAAACTTAGGCAAAACAATCTCTTCTTCTTTTTTAGGAATAACTTTTTTTACAATAGGTATTGGTTTAACTTTAACGGTTTTAATTTTTTCTTTTTTAATTGGTTTTATTTTAACAATTTTCTTTTCAACATTTTTAGGACTTAATTTAATTACTTCTTTCTTAGTTTCAATTTTCTTACCAGTAATTTCTTCAAACTTGTTTTTCCATTCAGGAACTTTAACTTCATAAGTAATAATAAGGAAAATAGCTAAAAATAATCCTGCAATAAAAGATATTCCAATTCTAAAAAAATCTCTTTGATTTGGAGCAAACCTTTCTGATTCTTCAACATTAATTACTTGAGGTGAGCTTACAACACCAAAATTTCCAAGCAAGTTTAAGTCAGATTGTAAAGTAATTCTTTCCTCAGTAGCGTCTGCTAGTTGTTTCTTTAAATCTGAAAGAATCAATTTTAAAGTAATAGACCTTATATCTCTAGTTTTATAATTATCATTGTTATAAAGATCATTTTCAAATATCCTTACATCACTTTCAATTTGTTCAATTTCGTCTTCTTTAAAACTTATTTTTTCTAAAATTAACCCTTCATCATCATTAGAATGTTTAAAGTTTCTAATATAATTAAAAAAAGAATCAATTACTTCTTGATTCAGCTTTTTAGCCAATTGGGCACTATCTGCTGAAACTCGCACTCTTAAAAAAGGTGTAATTACTGTTTCTCTACCTTCCTTAACCATATCAATTTTACTAATAGTTAAATAAGGCATAAAATCTTCAAGGGACATATCTTCACCATAATTTCTTTTAATAACAGGTTGTAAAACTTCAGAACCTTGAATAATATTCTTTGCTTCAAGAATTGCATAAAAATCATCTTCTACATCACTAACACTAATTACGGATTCTGAAACAAAAGGTCGCGTAATTCCTGAAGGTAAATTTGGTGAACTAATAACACTAAAAATTTCTTCATTGTCATTTAATTCACCCAGAAAATCTAACTTTTCAAATTGAGCTTTTTTAAGATCATTACGTAATTGAATTAACTTATCAAATGCCTGTTTACCAGTAAATTCTTCTTTAGACGCATTAAGATTCATTTGCAGTCTATAATTAGTAACAGCACCCTCAAGACGTAATTGCATTGTAATAAACTCATTAACCTTTATTGAAGAAAGATTTGCAGAATTTAAGTAATTTTGATATTTTCTTAATTCATAAATTAATTCAGAAGTAGATTCTTCTCTATCTTCAGTATGCCAGTCCATTTCTTCAGCTTCTAAAACAGTTTTTTCAAACCTTCCTAAATCAGTTTCTAGTTTTCTAAGTAATAAAGGATAATAATCTAAAGTGATATATGCTTTTTGACCAACATCATCTAAAAAATCTTCATAATAATTTACTTGATCAATTAATTTTTCAATAAGTTCATTAGCAGTTTGTGAATCTAATGCGTTTTCAAAAATAACTTGTTCAACTTTTTCAATATCTAAAGTTAAATCATCCCTTTTTTTATCAAGGACATTAATTTTTTCCAAAGTTATATTATTTAATTTTGGAGTATCGGCAATATTGAAAAAACTTTCAACCACCAAATCATTAAGTTCTTTAGCGTCATTATAAGTATCACCATATGTTTTTAAAGTAAGAAAAGAAACTAAAGATTCCTTTGTTCTATGAATTCGTTCCTGAATAAAATCAACTTTAACATAACGATTTTTAAATAAATTAAAAGAAGTAGGTTCATCAAGATATTGCTCCATTACGGGTTCGATTACATTAGGACTTTCTAAAATAATTTTATACTTCATAATTAAAGACCTATCCCCTTTTTCTCCACCTAAACTTATTACTGAAGTAGCATCTTCAAGACTTCTAAACTTGAGAAAAAAAATCATAGATATTATAAGAATTGCAAAAATAATGGTGAAAATAAGAATAAATTTCTTTCTATTTTTTAACATATTTACATAGTCAACTAGATTAAACTCTTTTTCACCTTCTACCATGCTTAATTTTTAATGAAATTGGTATATAAATGTTTTTATTTAAAATAACAAGGATTGAAAACCAGAGCTTCATAATTAATTATAAATTTCATAAAGTTAGCAACTTTATAAAAAAACAATAATTATAAAGATTGAAACAAATTAATTAAATAAATGAGAGGAAGACCAATAAAATCCAAGATAAGACAAAATATCTTAGAAATTCTTAATGTTAAAAAACGAGCATATGGATATCAAATTTATCAATGGTACTTAGAAATATTTCCTAAAGTACACATAAGAAGTATATATTATCATCTCAAAAAAGGATCTTCATTAAAAGAAATTGAAGTTCATGAAGTCAAAAATGAAAAAGGTGATTATTCTTGGGGCAATGAAGCTGAAAAGATTTATTATATATTAGGTCCAGAAGCAAGAGTTAAAACAAGTAAAAGAGTAGAAAAATATTTTAAAAATAAAAAATAAAAATTTATTTATTCATTGCTTCACTAAGTAATTCTTTAATTTCTTCATCCTTAGTTAAATCTAATGCAGTCCGACTTACAATTTCTCGAATATTTGGATCTGCACCAGCATCCAACAACAACTTAACAACAGACACATCACCCTTATTTACAGCAAACATTAAAGCAGTCATACCATTATCCTCTTGTAAATTTACATCTGCACCAGCACCCAACAACAAATTAACAACAGACACCTTACCCTTATTTACGGCATACATTAAAGCAGTCTCACCATTTCCATCTTGTAAATTTACATCTGCACCAGCACCCAACAACAAATTAACAACAGACACAGCACCCTTATTTACGGCAAACATTAAAGCAGTCCTACCATATCCATCTTGTAAATTTACATCAGCACCAGCATCCAACAAAAACTTAACAACAGGCACAGCACCCTCATTTACGGCAGACAATAAAGCAGTCATACCAGTTTCCCCTAGTAAATTATTTTGTAAATTTACATCAGCACCAGCATCCAACAACAACTTAACAACAGACACATCACCCGCCCTTACAGCATACATTAAAGCAGTCTTAACATGTCTGTCTTGTAAATTTACATCAGCACCAGCATCCAACAACAACTTAACAACAGACACATCACCCTTATTTACAGCATACCTTAAAGCAGTCATATTATCTCTGTTGTGTAAATTTACATCAGCACCAGCATCCAACAACAACTTAACAACAGACACATCACCCGCCCTTACAGCAAACATTAAAGCAGTCATACCATTTTCCTCTTGTAAATTTACATCTGCGCCATTAGCGATCTGAATTAACAATCTTTTAATATTCATTTCATAGAATTTGTGTGCAGCTTTCATAAAATCTTCCCGTCTTTTTTCAGCAGCATTCTCTACCTTTCCAACATCTAAATCAGCAATTATTCCTTTTTCTTCTCTTCGCATAATTTTTGCTTCTTTTAAGTCTGCTGTAATTAATTTGGAATATTTATCATGCAATCTTTTAACAACTTCTTTAACCTTATCATTATCGATTTTTTCCAATTCATCCAATTCTTTTTCAATAGAAGATTCTTGAACTTCGGCATTAAGATTAACTTCGAACAAAACTTCAAATTCTTCTTCAACCAAACTTACAAAACGAACTAATAAATTTCCAATCTGTGAAGATTCTTTAGCAGTTATCTTTCCTTTATTAGCAGCAAGATAATTTATTGCAGCAACTAGTTGTGAATAAACTCCTTCTTCTTCATTTGCTAAATGATCCAGCATTCTTCCTTCTTTAATTTCTTGTTTACTAATTCTTTTCTTAGAAGATAACAAACTTTTCCACAACCCTCCTCTGGGAGTCATTCCTTTTAACAATCTTCTTTCATTTTTAACTTCATCCTTAAGAGCAGAGGATAAATCTTTAACAATTTCTTCTAATTTAGCTTTTGCATCTCTTGAAACACCTTTGTCAATTAAACTAAATACATGATTAACTAAAGCAATATGAACTACATCTCTTAAAGTATTACTTTCTTTAAATTCTAATCTCCTGGCAAAACGTTTGATTTTTTCTAAGCTATCAATTAAATCTTTAACAGTATTTTCAAAATTATCAAGATTGTCATATTTACCTTGACCAATTTCTTTTATGTCTTTTAACATTTCAGAAAAATTTGATTTTGTTTCTCTACCACTAATACGAATTAAATGTCCTAAACTTCTCAAAGAAAAGGTAATTTTTTTATATTGTTTTTTAGATGCCATAACAAATTTAATATACTAGTTATATATAAATTTTGTTTTTGTGAAAACCTGATTAAAAAACAAAATTAATGAAATTAAAAAGGAATTTTAATTATTTTTGAAAAAGATTATATTTTTTAAAAATTAAAACAAGTAAAAAAATAAAAAAATATTTTACATAGAATTATTAAAACAAATATATAAAAAAGAGTTTAATTCGTAACCACTGAAGATCCACATAATGTGAGTTCATAATGGACATCAGATGACTCAGCATAGAAAACAGAATTATCAGTAAAAGTATTCAACCATGAAATCATTCCAATAACATTTTTATCGCTAGTTTTCAACTGACTTTTCACATACTCAGGCAAGAGAACATAAATCCCAGGAGTAATTCCTGCTTCTGCAAACATTTCCATATTCAAACCAAAATTTTCATCATCAGGACCATAGATCCTTTGAGCTACTTTTATTTGTTCAGAATTACATTTTTTAAGATTAAAATAACCATAAACACCATTACTATAGCGATCATCAAGATTCAAATCCTCCAAATTAATTACCACCGTATCTTTCTGATTCAAAATATTTTCAGCACTTTCATAAAAACTAATTCTTGAATTTCGAAATGAACTGTATGATCCGCAAGTATCCTGCAAAACTAAATTATGAGGTTCTCTTGTAATTGCCCATACTGGTTTTCCATTTTTAATAGTATAAACCATACCATCCGCAGTATAAAATTGCATATTTCTTAAATCAGGGTTAGTTCTTCTTGCTGTTGTGAGCTCATCAACATGTTGAAACGTACCCGATTTTAGATTCTCATAATCTCGTAAATCCCCAGTAATATTTTCCAAATTCATTTTACAATTAGAATAAGGAATATATATATAAAGCTTTTTGTTCCATCGTCACTTTTTAGTAATAACTAATTCAAACCCTGTAATTTTACAAGTTTGGGCTTTAATACATATTTCATTGGTATTATAAAAAACAACCATTTAACTCACAGACAGAACACTTACAAATATATTTATTTGAAAAAATCCAGAAAAATTTCCCTTGCTGTTTAGTAATTATCAAGTTCATCCACATAAAATAGAAAATAAATACATTATAAAAAGATAATGAGAAAAAAAGCGTATATCACTTTAATTTCTTAAAAAAGCCCATTAAAGCATAAGCTTCCCTTTTAGACATAAAAGATTTGCCAATCAACTTTTTCCAAACTAACCTTTGTGTCTGTTTTTTTTCTTTTGTAGAAAAATCCATATTATTTAAAACATAATTCAACATTTTAGTTAATTGTTTTTTTTCTGCATCAGAAATTGGAGTTACATTTAAATCCAAATTTGACAATTCATATAACATAACAACAACTGCTTGACTTAAATTCATTATAGGATATTCATTATTTGCTGGAATTTTAACCATAAAATCACATTTTGCAAGCTCTTCATTAGTCAAACCCTTATCTTCCCTACCAAAAACCAACCCAATATTACCTTGTGTAGGAAGAATTTTTTTAAGTTCTTTTGGAGTTACAGGATTTCGCGGTATATTATAATCTCTACCAGTTTTCCCAGAAGTTGCAATCAAATAATCTAATTTTGGCCAATTTTTTAAAACTTTAGCATTATCTAATATATCATTAGCATGTTTTGCTCTTTTTCTTGCTTCTTGACCAATTTTACATTTGGGATTAACTAAAATTAAATCTTTAAATCCGAAATTTTTCATTGCACGAGCAATAGCTCCTAAATTTCCCTGTATTTTAGGTTCAATTAGAACTACTTTTATCATTTTTTCAAATTAAGTGTAAGAACTATTTCTTCTAATCTAACCATAACATATTTTACTAAATCAAATTTCTTTCTAACTTCGCCTCTAAAACTAAAGTTTAACAATCCGTCATAAATATTAGAAACATCCACATAGATTTTTTTAATCTCTTCTCTATCTCCTTTTGAAACTTTAATTACAGATCTTCTTTGTAACTCACCAACAAAATCACACAATCCCATTATATACTCATCAGGAGTACAATTGAAATCATCAGAAGTAAGAATTTTACCAGACTTAGCATACTCTAAAAATAATATTGCTTCTATATATTCTTGAACTGCCATACTATAACTACCTGTTTTAGCTTTGTCTTTCTTTTCACGCATATCAGACAATTCTTTTTCTATATCGATTTTATATTTTTCAGCATCTTCAATATTATTTCTATGAACTGCAGAGATTATTTTTTTACTTAGTTTAATTACTCCTCTTGAAGAAATAATTACTGCCTCTCTTGCCTGATCGTGTTTTTCAAACTCAACTAATAATTTATTAAACATATAATATAGATTAGAAAGTTTATTTAAATAGTTTTGCATTGTAAGAGAAAAAAATCAAAAAACGAAAGGTTTATATACTAAATCTGCGAAAAATAGAGAATGGTAAGTGAAGGTGTTTTGGTCGGAGCAATCAGATTTCTTGAAGATTTAGGAGTTTATGATGTTGCACTACCTTTCTTATTGGTTTTTACTATTACTTTTGCCATATTAGAAAAAACAAAAATCTTTGGAACTGAAAAAGTTGGAGACGAAGACGATGTTCCAAAAAAAAATCTAAATGCAATGGCTGCATTTGTTATAGCTTTTTTAGTTGTGGCATCAACAAATTTAGTTGCAGCAATTAGTAAAGCGGCTGCAAATATAGTATTACTATTAATATTATCAGTTTCATTTTTAATGCTTATTGGAAGTTTTACAAACCCTGATGAAATGAAAAAAGGCATTTTTTTAGAAGATAAAAAATGGAAAAATTTTTTTATGATTTTAATGTTTATTGGAATAGTATTTATTTTTCTTGACGCAATTCCTGGAAGTGGGGATTATTGTGAAGGAGATGATTGTACTTGGTTAACAGTCGCATGGGATTTTATGAAAGTTAATTGGGACAGTTCAGCAATTGCTTCAATTATATTATTATTAGTTATAGCAGGATTTATCGGTTGGATATCTAGAACACCCGCAGAGAAAATACCTGTAACACCCGGTAGAACACCAATATAAAAAACACAGGTTTTATATATGAGAATATTAATAGAAATTAAAAAGGAGGAAACAAAATGGTTGATTTAAGACAAGGTTTATTATTAATTGGTCCCGATTTGATGGACATATTACTTCCATTCATTTTAATATTTACTATTGTTTATGCAGTATCCCACCAAGTAAAACTTTTTGAGATAAATGATAAATTTAAAATTGTAATTTCTTTAGCAATTGCATTTATGGTTATTATCCCACACATTACTGGGAACTTTTTTTATGGAAATGTTGATGTTGTTAATGTAATAAACAGATCTGTTCCACAAGTAGCAATGATTATTGTTGGTGTTGTTTTAGTATTAATGTTAATTGGAGCAACAGGAAAAGCAGACAACTTACATACTAGATGGGTAAGATGGGTTGCATTACTAATTGTTGGAATGATTTTCTTAGATAACTTAGCTTTAGAAGGTGGCGGATTAATTAGCAACTTTGCATTAATGGGTTGGTTTGCAGATGGGGATTTTCAAGCTTTACTACTTATTGCATTAATTTTCGGATTGATTGTTTGGTTTGTTACTGGAAGTGACGATAGTAAAAAAGAATTAAGAAAAAGAGCCAAAAAAACATATTATGAACACTTAGAATCTAATCCTGATGACGTTGATGGAGCAAGAAGTGCTGAAAAAGCAATATTGAATGATTAAACCATGGCAACTTTACTTGATGTAGGATTATTTGAACATTTTGGACCAGTATTTACATTCTTACTGATCTTCGTAATAGTTTATGGTGTCCTTACAAAAGCTAAATTTTTTGGTGACGAAACAGAAAGTCTTAATGCAATCATTGCAATTTCTTTAGCAGCTATAACAATGTTTTTTGCTCCAGCAGTTGATTTAATTGCGGCAGCAGCACCATGGTTTGTATTTTTATTAATATTTACTTTCTTTGTATTACTAGTTATAATGGGATTTGGAATTCCAGGAAGTCAAATAACAGACATTATGAAAAAAGATAAAGTAATTACATGGGTAATTGTATCTTTTTCCATAGCAATACTTTTACTTTCCCTGTCTCAAGTTTTCGGAAGTTATATTAGTGGCGGAGAAGAAGCAGAAAACGAATTTAATCAAGATTTAAGAGATGTAATCTTTCACCCTAAAATTATGGGTGCAGCATTTATTTTATTAGTTGCAGCTTTTGCAATTAAACTATTATCATCAACAGCTTCTTAGAAATATTTATTTGTTATAATTATTTATTTGCTATTCTACTTAATTTATTAACACTATCAGTTAAACTAGGTAATACTTTCTTAAATACTTGATCCATAGCTTTAACACTACTTCCTACATTTTTAAGATTGTTATCATACTCAGAAATTTTTCCTAAAATACCTTCGTGTAAAGTTTCAAAATTTTGTTTTAATAATCCTAATTCTTGTTCCATTCTTACTAATTGAGAATCGGCTTTTTCTTTCCATTCAATAAATGATTTCATTTGATTTTGAAAATCAGACCATTTTTCTTCAACGATAGATTCTACTACTGCCTCAGTATCTTTTTGAGATTCCATGCTACCTTGAACTGGTGAAGCAACTGCTTGTTTCTTCTGATTAGCTTGAGTCACAGCATCATTAACTTGCTGAGCAGAATAACCTTGTTGTTGTAAACCTTGAATAATAGTATCGTCGTCGTAGCCTTGTTGCCTATACGCAATTATCATGTCTGTTGGAGTACCTTCTGGAATATTAATCACCTCGTTAAAATTATAATTAGTAATTTTGTTTATATATTTTTCTATTATCTACCTAAAAATATTTAAATGAACACGATAAACTTAACAATATGATTACGGCAAAAGAATTAAAATCAAAATATGTTGAATTTTTTAAGAGTAAAAACCATGTAGAAATTAATTCTGCACCTCTAATTCCAAAGGATGATCCATCAGTTCTATTTAACATAGCAGGAATGCAACCCTTAATGCCTTTCTTAATGGGTAAACCACATCCAAACGGTAAAAGAATTGTTGACGTTCAAAAGTGCATAAGAACCGTAGATTTCGATAATATCGGCGACAACTCTCATCATACTTTCTTTCAAATGTTAGGAAATTGGTCACTAGGAGATTATTTTAAAAAAGAAGCAATAAAATGGAGTTTTGAATTCTTAACAAGTAAAGAATGGTTAGGTTTAGATATTAAAAAATTAGCAGTTTCAGTTTATGAAGGAGACCAATTAGTTAACAAAGATGAAGACGCAGCTAATTATTGGATTAATGCAGGCACTTCAAAAGAAAGAATAGCTTATCTTAACGCCAAAGAAAATTGGTGGAGCATGGGTGAAACAGGACCTTGTGGACCTGATACTGAAATGTTTTATTGGACAAGTAACGAACAAGCTCCAGAAAAATTTGATCCAAAAGATAAAAGATGGGTTGAAATCTGGAATGATGTTTTTATGACTTATAATAAAAAAGAAGACGGTTCATTAGAACCTTTACAAAACAAAAATATTGATACTGGAATGGGTTTTGAAAGAGTGCTTGCAATATTAAATGGCAAAGAAAGTGCTTATGAAACTGATTTATTTGAACCAATTATAAAAAAAGTTGAAGAACTTACTAAAAAAGAATATTCTAATTCAAAAAGAGAAATGAGAATTATTGCAGATCACATAAGAGCTTCTGTTTTCTTATTATCCGAAAAATTAGTTCCTTCTAATGTTAACCAGGGTTATGTTTTAAGAAGATTAATTAGAAGAATTTTAAGATACCTTAATTTATTAGAATTAGACTTACTTAAAATTGATGCAACAGTTGAATTGGCAAAAGAAGTAATTAATATTTATAAAGAAGATTATCCTGAATTAAATGAAGAAAAATTATTCATATATAGTGAACTTAAAAAAGAAGAAGATAAATTTCAAAAAACTCTTGACAAAGGATTAAGAGAATTTAATAAGATTATTGAAAATGATGCTAAAATAACAGCTACAGAAGCATTCTTATTATTTCAAAGTTATGGATTTCCAATTGAAATGATTGAAGAATTAGCTAAAGAAAAAAATGTTTCAATCGATGTTAAAGGATTTGGTGAAGAATTTAAAAAACATCAAGAACTCTCTAGGAAAGGAGCAGAACAAAAATTTAAAGGAGGATTAAGTGAATCTTCCGAGACAACTACAAGACTTCATACTGCAACACATTTACTTGGCGAAGCGTTAAGAAAAGTATTAAACGATCCAAATATAAAACAAAAAGGTTCTAACATCACTTCAGAAAGATTAAGATACGATTTTAATTTTGACAGAAAATTAACTGATGAAGAAAAAAAAGGTATTGAAGATGAAATTAATAGAGTAATTCAAGAAGGTATTGAAGTAAAAAAAGAAGAAATGAATCTTGATGATGCTCTTAATTCAGGTGCTCAATCTGAATTCGGTGCTAAATATCCTGACAAAGTTAGTGTTTACTCTGTAGGAGATTATTCTAAAGAAATCTGTATGGGACCACATGTAAAAAATACTAAAGAAATTGGTAAATTCAAAATCAAAAAGGAAGGAAGTTCTGCTGCAGGCATAAGAAGAATAAAAGCAGTATTGGAATAAAAGCATTTAAATATTATTTAACCAAAGTTTTATTATGACTAATAAATATTTTTAAAAAAATGAATTCTTTGATATTAACAAACTTCCCAAAAGCCCAGGAATAACTGTTTTAGGAATTTCTATGCCCTTTATTGGAAATCGACAAAGCCCAAAAGAATGCATTAAAACAACAAGACATATTATATCTAAAATTCAAGAATCTGGAGTTGGAGCGGTTATAATTTATACGGATGGGTTATATTTAAACAGTAATGAAAAAGCAGCATTTCTGAAAAATAAGTTTCAAAAAAGTATTAATGATCATAAAAATGGTTATTTAAAATTAATAAAAAAAGACATTAACTTAGTTCAAAAAGCATTTTCTTTCAAAACATGGAGTCAAATATTATTAAATTGTCCAAATTTTTCAAGTTATTATAATAAATTAAAGGAAATTTATCTAAAAGATAAACTATTTCAAAAATATGTGAAAAAAGACATTTCCACAACTAAAAGAAAAATTAACACTAATACTATTAATTATATTCTTGAAGAAGTACTTGTAGATTATTTAATTACTAAAGGAGTTGTTCGGTTACAAAACGATTTTGTGGAGGATAGACAAAAATGGATTCTTAATGGATACCATGGAAAACCACACCGAGCCCATATCTATTTATATCAAAAAGATTTCTTTAAAATAAAAAGTAATAATCAATTTCAAAATTCTTGGTATGATTTAAAAGCTAAAAAACTATATGATTTTGAAAATATAGATATAGAAACCTTTGATTTTCAAAGCATTTAAATACCACTTAATCACAAAATAATTCATGAATAAATCAGTCCACATATTTTCAATTGATGGAATTGCAATTAAATTACATTATTCATGGTTTATTATTTTTATATTATTATGGTATTCATTAAGTGCAGAATTTTTTCCACACTTTTTTCAAGGATTGAGTGCAATAAGTTACGCAAACATGGGATTAATTGCAGCAATTCTTTTATTTTTATCAGTTTTGGCTCATGAATTAATGCATTCAGTTGTTGCTAAATCTATGAACATTGATGTAAAAACAATTACATTATTTTTCTTTGGAGGAATTGCTAATATTTCCACTGAAAAATTAAAACCAAAAACAGAATTTTGGATTGCAATTTCAGGACCAATTTTATCAATATATTTAGGAATTTTATTTTTGTTTATATCAATGATAGTAAAAAACAATTCTTTCTTATTTCCAATAACATTTTACATATATCAAATAAATTTTATTTTAGGAATATTTAATTTAATTCCTGGCTATCCTTTAGATGGCGGAAGAGTACTAAGAAGTATTTTACACAAGATTACAGGTAACTTACTAAAAGCAACATACATTGCAGCAAAAGCAGGCAAATTCTTTGCAGGACTAATGATTTTTATAGGATTACTTGGATTTTTTGCAGGAGTTAATTTATTCTGGTTCATAATATTGGGAGTATTTTTGTATTATGTTGCAGGAATGAGTTATGAAAATACCCTAATTATGGATGTTTTACAAGGAGTTTCATTAAACAAAATAATTAGTAAAGCCAACACAATCAAATCATCTGAAAAAGTAATTAAATTAATTGAAAATAATTATGTAAAAGGAAAAGAGATTTTTATTGTAACTAAAAATAATAAATATGCAGGAATATTGAATGTTAATGACCTTTCAAAACAACCTAAAAAAACATGGAACAGTATTACTGCAGATAAATTAAAAATAAATGTTAAAACAATTAATTCTAAACAAGATTCATTAAAAGCATTTAAATTGATTTCAGAAAATAAAGTAAATGCTATTGCAGTTGTTGATAAAGGCAAAATTAAAGGAATAATTAATATGAATTCAATAATTAAATATATTAATGGTAAAATTAACTACGGAATTAATTAAGTTAATTAAACAATTTTTCTAAAACATCCATCGTATAAAGAACCATGGCTTGTGTTTGACCTTTTGAAGGGTAAAAAGGTTGTTGTTTTTTATGAACTGAAAAAATCCTAACTTGATTAATTAAATGAATCTGTTGAGTAATTCCGGGATCAAATTCTATTTTTTGATCTTTCATTTTTGCAATTAAATTTCCTAAACCAATTCCAGGACTTTTTTCAAGTAAATCGTTTTGCGTTGCTTCAAAATATTTTCTGTGTAAAGCTACTTCTATAACTCTACCACAAAGAATTACTACACTTCGAAAACAACCAGAATTAAAACATTTTGAAATTTCGTTAACATCAGCTTCAATTTCTTGAAAAATATCATTGGGAATTGAAACTGGCAATTCAATCTTTTTTTCTTCCTTTAAATGCAATTTATTTGCTAAATTTAATAACATATGTAAAATTTCTTTAAACTCATTATTATCTGTAGTGTCTAATTTAATAATTAAACTTTTAAGTTGAATAAGATACTCTTCATCGTCTTCTTCAACCTCTAAATTTCTAACCATATTTTGAATATTTCGAACAATTGCTTGTAAACTTTGAAGATACAAATTCTGTCTACTTTTACTAAAATCTAAAGAAGGCATGATGGGATCAGATAAATCTATTTCATACTTTTCAATGTTTTCAAAACAATCCACTAATTTGTTTACTTCTTTTTTAAAATCCATACCGTTAATATCAAAAAGGTAGTTTAATAATTTTTTGCTTATTTAGAATTCAAATAACTTTTTTTGCACTTTTCTTTCCTTCAATAAAACACTCTTTTCCATTAAATTGTCCAAATCGAACTTAAAATCATCTAAAACAATTTGTTTAGCCATGTCCAACATTTCTTTTTCAGTGTTAAAACAAAAAGATTTAGTTAACAAAGACTTTCTAGTTGCCTCTCTAGTCACCCAAACTCCCAACGGAGCAGTATATTCAGACGTTATAAACCTAAAAGCAATACAAGATGCTTGTCTTTTGATCTGTTTTAATTTTTCAGTGATTGCTAATCTTACAGTATAATAACCACCCTCGCAGGCCTCAGAATAAGTTTTTCTGCCTTTATAGAACTCATAATCAGTTGAATAAGAATGTTGATTTTGTAAGGACATTTCAAACAATTCATAACTCCAAACTTCCGGAAATAAAAGAATTAAATAATAATTACCCAATATTCCTCCAAAAAATAATTCATAATGATCTAATTGATTAAAATCTTTTACTTGAGTAATCATTTGCTTACCAATTATATCATCAGTTGCAGTAATTGACCAACGAGTGGGAACTAATTTTCTATTATTTCCAATTCCAAAAGCTCCAACACTCAAAGCTCGGGACAAATTATTTTCATCAATTCCTTTTTTGTAAAGAGAATTCAAAGCATCCGCAGCTTTAAGATCTGTATCGGAATGAGCTTTCTCAACTTTAGTATTTACATGAGGATTTGAAGTAATCTTAGCTTTTTTCAAATCTGCATTAGGCCCGGTAGGAGTAGAATGTGAAAAGGTATTAAGTTTAAATTGAGGTTTATCTTTCAAATTTATTTCAACTTCAACGGGTTTTGCAGCAAGACCAACTTCCTGAGCAAGATGATTTAATTTATTTTGTTTAGAATATACATTTGACTTAAACCTAGAATTTATCAAACTACTTCTTATGCCCACAACTTCATTCACTGTTTTTTTCTGTTTTGCCCAACCTTTTGGATTATCTAAGTTAAGTTTATCCTTAAAGTCAATTGCAGACAACACACCGACATTTACATTTGGGTAACCATACCTGCCAACAAATGGAGCAGGACTATCGCCGAAAAAGTCTTTTTTAAAATCTAATTTTTTACTGATTATTTTAACATTATTATCGACTATTTCAGAAATTTTTCTAGGAAGCATAATTATTCTAAAACTATTCCAATTAAAAAGATTTGGAAAGTGAAAAATCTGCAATACTTTTAGACCAAAAGTTTTTAATTTCTAAATATAAAAAACTTCTTAAATAAAACTAAATTTCCACTGAAAATGAACTGGCTAAAAGATAATGTTGACGAATATATGGAGTGTAATCCTGCAAAATTAAACAAAAATCAGTTAGGATATGAATCTGAAATAGTATATCAATTCTGCAAAAATTGTAATGCAAGAATAAGGGGAATTAGAGTTAATACAGAAAAATGGCCTTTAGATTCCCATTTATATTTGTTTTCAGACATTAATGGACAAAATGATTACACAATTGAAGCTTTAGAAGATTCATTAAAAACTGCTTTTGATTAAAAAAACAAAATCGTATGGTAAATGCAATTCTAAAAAGTTATAATTGACTCAATTTTAAAATATTTACAAGCTTCTTTATACTTTTTAAAAAACCTTTCAACCTTAAACATTCTTAATTTTCTTGCAAATGATTCCAATTCTTTTTTTTCAAAATATATTGAATATTTTTCATTATAACGATTTTTTATAACTTTCTTTAAATTAGTTAATTCATAATCTTGAAAATCTTCTTTATACATTGCTATTGTTCCACCTGCGGATTCATTTATTAAATCAATTACGTTTCCAGACCCTTTAATTCCATTAATTTTATTTCTATGCATATAACAAAAAATGGTTAACATAATTTCTTCAGCAACTAAATGAATTAAATCTTTATTGTAATAAATTTCATTAAAAGTTTTAGTTGAAATTGCTTTTTTAAAATCATCTTTTCTGTTTTCATCAAAAAAATCAGACAAAATAAAAAGTAAATGAGTATTATCAAACAATAAATCAAAGTTAGAAATTGCAAAACTATGACCTTCAAAATTTGTTCCAAATTGAATTTTAGTAAGTTCTGGTGCTTGTGAGACTGCTTCTTTACGAATTGAATCCAAAACTTGTTGACGTTTGTCAGACGAATTAGAAAAAGACCAATCTCTCAAATGTGCAAGTTCATGAGTCATAATTTGTTGAATATAATTATTATCATTATACATAAACTTATCAATGTATTGAGTCAATAAATCTTCATTAAATGAGATAGTAATCTCTGCAAGGTCCTTACTTAATACTAAACATGAACCCCTACTTTTACTTATATTAAAATAAATATTAATATGCATATTATTTGTTATATACTCTTGATTTTTCCTTAATAATTTAATAATTAAATCAGTAAAACAAGTAATTAAAGCTTTATCTAAATCAGGTTCTTTTAAATCCCAAACTAAAACCTGAGACAAAAACCAAGCAACAGAACTATCATCCCATGCAAAATGGTCAAAAAGCTCATCTAAATTAGGTTCAAAATTGATTTCTTCATCTTTGATTTCTTGCCTAGAAAAATCTTCTCTAACTTCATCTTTGTATCTTTTTAACATCTCTTGTTCATCATAAATAAAAGATCCTAAATGTTCTAAAACAAAATTAGTATCTTCTAAATTTAATTCGCCATCCTTTTTTTCTAACTTATCAAATAACAAATCATACAAGAAAGATTTTATTGTTTTACCCCTTATTTTATTTCTATTTGAATGAAAATTTGCAATAGCAACAATCTTTACTATTTGTTTATTAATCAAAATGGGCCTATATTTTATTTTCTGATAAGATTTTAATAAAAATAAAGGAGAAAAACTCGAACTTTTTTTTAAAATAAACTTATTATGTGAAGTTCTTAAGAAATTGTAAATTTTTGTATCTAAATAGCTCCATTTTTCTAACAAATTACTATTGTCATTAAAATATTTATACGGGTTTGTTTTTTTAAATATTTTTTCATATTTTTTATAACCATTTTTAACTGCATTTTTCTTTAAATTCTGAATAAAATTAATAAGTTCAATAGTATCTTTAGATTCAAATGGTTTTAATATAAGTAAAGCTTCCCTAATTATAGGAGTTATTTTATCTTTCACAATATTTTAACATTTTTGGAATATTTAAGTTTTGTCATATAAAATAGGATATTACTGGCAATAACAAACAACCCATTGCGTGAGTTCTTGAACATTTTACAATTGCTGGAATAAAACCAAGAAAAGTAGAAGTAAAAAGTATCAACAAACCCATCCATCCACTTAAAGGATAAGTTAAAACAACAATAAATCCAACAATTAACAAAACCAACATCCTATAGTTGACTTTAGTTATTAACTTAGAAAAACACCTGGCAAATACTAATGCTAAAATTGAAGCTATTGAACCAGCAATTAAAGCAACTAAAACAAACACAATAATGTGATTCATACTTACTTCGGGAATTAATTCTTGAACAGCAATAACGGCACCATTTCTTGCCTTACCAAGTACTAAAAGAGTAACTAATGATAAGACAAAATTCACTGTGTTAATTCCACCCATTAAAATCATAAAACCATGATCGCCAATATTTCTTGCAAATTGCATTGCAATAACTGCACCTTGTGCTCCTCCTAATCCTGGAAACATTGAAGTTAAAAATCCTGCAAAAGTGGAACTACAAATTGCCTTAAAAGCGTGTCTTTTCTTAATATCAATTTTTGATTCTATCCTTTGTTTAGGAATATTAACCTTATCATTCAAACTAAATAATAAAGTTGAAACACCAAAAAGTCCGGACAATAAAGGAAATAATGGATTTACAACATTATAAGTATTTAAAACCATAAAACCAAAAAATCCAGAAATTAAAAAAACAGTAAGAGCCCAAATTTTCTTTTTATCTCTAAATATCATAAATAAAACAACAATAATCAAAATATAACCTATCAATCCCTTAATAACTGGATAAACAAATTTTACAACATAAATCAAAACAGGAAATAAAATAATGCTTAACAATAATCCAAAAAAACTTCCTATAACGGTTAGTTTAACTGCCATGTAACCTAATCCATTCATTAAATATCTATGACCTGGCAAAACACCTAAACAAGTGTCTGAATCTGGCGCTCCCAAATAAATTGAAGGAATTGAATCTAAAAAAGTATGGGTAACACTCATTGCTACAATAAAACAAGATAAAGATAATAATGAAAAATAACCTAATAAATAACTGGATGATGAAATTAAAAGAAGTGAAATTAAATTTATATGAATGCCAGGAGTTAAGCCAGTGATAATTCCAAAAAATATCCCTAAAAAAATTGCCAAATAAATCATAATTAAACATGTTTATTGTTTTTAATAAATTGTTATAAGAAAAAAACGAAATAATTACGAAAAATACGAAATAATTATAAATCCACTAATATTCATATAAATATGGACGAATTAGAGATGTTTGAAGATGAAGAAATAGACTGGAATGAAGTATGGGCTAAATCTGATCAAAAAAGAAAAGAAGGAGAAGCTAAAGAAAAAGAAGAACTTATTCAAAGTCATCAAGTACATCCCTTTAATGAACTTCCAATTATTAAAACTTTATCAAAAAACGATCTTAGAGCAATGGAAATTATTACAAAAAGACCAATTAAAACCATTGTGGAATATTGCAATAATGAACAAGTAGAATGGTTAAGTATGCCTGAACTAAAAAAACTAGTTGGTTTAAGAGGTTTAGTTCACTTAGCTGATGAATATGAATCAAATAGTTTTGCTCATAAACATCAATTTAATAAAAAGTTATGTCAAGTAAATCAATCAATTTATGTTAATAGTTTTGTTTTTTCACACAGTATTCCAGGAAAAACTAAAGAAGAAGATTGGCACAAAGTTTTATTGGGTCATAAACTAAGATATGATACAAAAGCAGTAAAAAAAGTAATAAATGCAAGATTGCCATATACGGGAATTGAAAAACTTTTCTCGAAATTTGAAGATATATCTGAAAATTTTGAACTTACTGGACATCATAGTGGAATCTTATGGTTAGTTACAAATTTAATTCAACAAGATTATATTACAAATCTAGGAAAAATTGTTCTTGGAGAGGAAGTATTAAAAGAAGATGATAAACCCCTTACTAGATATTGGAATATGACGTGTAACAATTGTTTTTTTAACGCTCCAGAAGTGATGGAAATTAACAATTATGGCACTAAAGGGCATGCAGGCACTTCTTCTTTAAGAAGTAAAAATTCTGATCAACGACATGTTTTTCCAATTTTAAAAAAAACAGAATATGAAAATATTTTCAAATAATAATATTATTCTAATAAAACCAGAAACATTACAAAAAAAACATCAAAATATTTATTAATGAGTAATTTAAAAAAAAAGAATGAGTTTTCCTTATATTGTATTAGACCTTGAAACAACCGGATTAAGTAAACATTATCATAAAATTACTGAAATTGCAGCAGTAAAAGTAAAAGATAAGAAAATAGTTGATGAATTTCAAACATTAGTCAACCCTAAAGTATCAATACCTCCCTTTATCACTAAATTGACAGGAATTAATAATAAAATGGTTGAATCTGCACCAACATTAAGTAAAGTTTTACCACATTTTATTGATTTCTTAAAAGAAGACGTAATAATTGCACACAATGCAACTTTTGATTATGGCTTCATAGATCATAATAAAAAAAAATATCTTGAAGAAGGACTAATTAATGATAGAATTTGTACAAGAAGATTAGCAAACCGATTACTTCCTGATTTACCAAGTAAAAAATTAGGAACAATTTGTCAACATTTTAACATAATTAATTCTCAAGCACACAGAGCAATGAGTGATGTTTTAGCAACAAATGAAGTTTTCTTAAATTTTCAAAATTTAATGGAAGAAAAAGGAATTAAAGAAAAAAAAGAAGTAATTAAATTCCAAAACTCCCCAAGAAAATAGAAAAGTTAATATACATAGAATACTAATTTTTAAATAATTAAATAAATAGAGGAATTAAAATGGTTACAATAAAATATGAAATAAAATCAGCAGAATCACACGTGATTAGACAAGTAAGTAGTGAATTTAGAAAAAGAACAGAAGCAAAAGAAGGAATGACAAAATTAAGTGGTTTTTTAATAAGAGTTAACCCATTAGGATTAACTAAAGTTGCTGAAAAAGATAGAATTTTATGGATGGATTTGTCGACAATAATTAACTTGAAATTACTACCTGAAAATTCAGAGATAAATGATGAAAATGCAAAAAAAATAGAAGGACAAAAATTTAGACTTACCGCTTAATTTATTTTATTTCTTTTCCAATTATTTCATATTCTCCATTAAAAGTTGTAACTTCACCAATGATTTCTACATCAGTAAACTCTTCAACATTAACAGAATTAAAAAAAACAACAGAGATTAATTGTTTTCTTTCTAATTTAATAAAAGTAATTCCATTATTCTCTTTAATCTCTTTTACAAAACCTTTTACCTTAACATCCTTATCAAGATGCAATTCTATATTTTCTACTTCTTGAACGTCAGTATTTTCATAAATAAAAAAAAGCATTGAAAATCCCAAACAAATACAAATTATTGATATAGTTAAGAGCGTTTTTTCTTCCATTTTATTATACCTAAAATAATAGCACCAACTAAATTAATTAAAAATATTACAAAAAAACCATTTTTTTGGTTTTTTTCAATATAAAAATCAAAAGATTGGTTTATTTCATTCAATTCAACATTGACTGGAATAATTAAACCAGGAGAAATGAAATTACTTTCAGAAGTGATTTCAATATTACCCTTGCCAGATTTAATAACCATTACTTCAATTTTTTCTTTATCATGAGAACCAAGAACAAATTCTTTTTTATTAACCTCAACTATATCTGGCACATGTATAACAAATTTAGTATCATAATCATTAGAATTTATGACATAAAAGTCTGCATTTTCATTAATTGATAATTTAGTTGGTGAAACACCAAATCCAGATGCAAACACTGAATTTATACAAATTAAAAAAATAAAAAAATAAATTAATTTCATTGCGATTCCAATGCAGAAACAATTATTGTTCCAGTATAATTTCCCTTTAATGTTGAAGAAGGTATGAAAAACTTAAAACCTAATTCATTTGCAAAACTAGGTAAAAGGTCCAAATCAATAATTTCAAATTCAGAAATTAAATTACCAGACCATACTGAATCAAAATCATTATTAAATGAATATTTTACATTATTTAAATCAAAGATATTTGCTTCATATTCTATACTGGTTGCTTTTATTGCCAGATCTAATTCAACATTACCTATATTTTTTATAGTAGGTAAAGAAGATGTTTCTATATCTTCATCACCTAGTAAAAAATATTCTTTATTTTTATCTTTAATATCCAAATTTAAATCTAAAGAATCTATTTCAATTGCTGATAAAGACATAATTTCATAAATTTCATTTTTATTAACATTAGAATATTCAAAATTTAATGAATAAACTCCTGGAGAAGTATTATAACTAATATTAATTTTGGTTTCAAAAAAAGCAGAAGTTAAATTAACCTCTTCAATAAAATTCATTGGGATACCTTCACAAGAAATATTAATAAAACTATTATTAAATTCATGTGATGCTAAAACAATTATTGAAATTTCTTTATTTTCTCCAGGGGAAGGTAAAATTTGAAAACCATTTAAATCTAAATCATCAGTAATATTAATAAAATCAACAAAAGTATTATAATCAATAATATTTAAACTTAAATAAATGCCACGATGTGTTGAATTTGATTCGAAAATTGAACTACTAGATTTTAATTCTGGAATAGATTCAATAAAATCAACAAAATTGTCATTAGTATCTTGAACTCTTTTTAAAGACATACCTGAAGAAACCTGTAAAGCTGGATTAGATTCAAACATACCATCTTCTATTTCAACAGAATTACCCCATCCAACCTTATCGACGGAATTGAATTCAAAATCAAATAATTCAATTCCTGAATCTGAATTACCCAAAGTCATTGCCTCTTCATGATCTGCAGAATTCCAATCTGAATTATCTTTGTTAATATCCCAATTAACATCACTAATTAAAAAATATCCATAAGGTGAAATAAAAGATTCTAAAGACAATGTGACGTCAGTCACAGAAGTTTCTGTTTTCAATACCCAACCCGAAAGATCTAAAGTTGAATTATCAGGATTAAAAAGCACAACTGCTTCTCCACCAGATTCGGTCCCAACTGGGTCATAATAAATTTCTTCAATTCTAACAGCATTAACAACTGGTAAAAGTAATATAGTTAACACTAATACAAATATTTTTTTCATAATCTCACCTCATTAAAAATTCTTAAAATAAGATATGTTTTAATTCTTTATATGCGTTTGGGTAAATAATTCCGAAAAAAATGGAATATTTACGAAAATAAAATATCAAAACCTTTCGAATTTTTTAATTCTTGATGATCTAATAAAAAACTTAAAGGAATTACATACCATTTTTTACTAAAACCTATTTTTTTACAATTTTGAGAAATCAATTTTGAAGAAACAACATAATAATTCATTTTAATAAGATCAAAACAAATTACAAAAAAATGATCACTTTGTTTAAAATAACGAATTATTATTGAATCGTTTACACGTTTAAAATTTCTAGCTTTAACTTGGAATTCATAAAAAGAATTAAAGTTAACAATTAAATCAATTCCTTTTCTATCACATACAGGAACATAAACATCCAAATTTCTTTTCAATAAAATACTAATTATATAATGCTCAGCAAATTTTCCAATATGAAGATAATCATTTGGTTTCATAAATTAATAGATATTATTATTATTTTTAAATAAGATGTAAAAAAAATCGGAAAAAATTCGAAAGTTAACACTATTATATAATAAATTAAAAAAAAAGAAAAAATGAATGCCATGCATAGTTAATTGTTCGGTAGGAACGGTTAGTAACTGCATGCTGAATACCTCGTTACCTTAGTACTTACACACCAGTTCTATCAAACCTGTCTTTTACAGGAGTTCCATAATGTCTCTTTTTGAGGCGGGTTTCGTGCTTAGATGCTTTCAGCACTTATCCCTTAAAGCGTAGCTGCCCGGCGTACCTTGTCAGATAACCGGTCGACCAGTGGCTTCGAGTCTTCGTTCCTCTCGTACTAGAAGATCCTTCCTCTCAGACATTAAACACTTCCAGTAGATATCAAACATACTGCCTCACAGCGTACTGAACCCAGCTCACGATCCCTTTTGATAAGTGAACACCTTCACCCTTGGATGCTTCTGCACACCCAGGATAGGAAGAGCCGACATCGATGTAGCAAACCGCGCCGTCGATATGAGCTCTCGGGCGCGACAACTCTGTTATCCCCGGAGTAACTTTTCGGTCATCTCTGGCCCCCATCAATGAGGACACAGAGGTTCGCTAGACCACGCTTTCGCGTTTGGATTCCGTCATTTTAAGAATCCAATCAGGCTAGCTTTTGCTCTTGCACTCTACAGCGGATTTCTGACCCGCCTGAGCTAACCTTAGGGCCCCGCCGATATTTTTTCGGCGGGGTGCCACCCCAGCCAAACTGTCCATCTGCCGGTGTCCTCGTAATACGAGTAAGCAATCCGAATTCTAAGGAGTGGTGTTACATTATCGCCTAACATATACCCGAAAATATATGCTTCAAACAGCTCCCACTTACACTATGCAATAAAACTCGAATCGCAACAACAAACTACAGTAAAGTTTCACGGGGTCTTCGCTTCCCACTGGAAGTCCCTGGCCTTTGCACCAGGATAGAGTGTTCGGTGGCTTCCAACTGGGGACAGCGGAGATCTCGTTACGCCATTCATGCAAGTCGTCAATCAAACGACAAGGCATTTCGCTACCTTAAGAGAGTTATAGTTACCCCCGCCGTTTATCAGTCCTTAGCTTCCTTGAAAGAAAGTTTGAGATACTGACACTGGGCAGACGTCACCTTCTATACGCACCTTTACAGGCTAGCAGAAGGCTAAGTTTTTGTTAAACAGTCGGACCTCCTTGGTCTCTGCGCCCTGCAATTGCATATATAAACACACAACCACAGGGACCCCTTATACCGAAGATACGGGGCCAATTTGCTGAATTCCCTCAGTCGGATTATACCATTACACCTTAGGCTCCTCACCTAGGGGCACCTGTACTGGTTCTGGGTATGGCACTCAAAGATCTGAATGTTTGCTTTTTCAGGGGTTCCAGAAATCGGCTGAATGATTCTTAAGAACCACTATTCCGAGATTTAAACTGATTCTCATCATAACGATACTCCTCAGATTTATTCTCGTTAACACAAACGACAATTTGTGTCAACCTATTCCAGAACGTCAGCAAACAAACTTGCGTTGCCGCGTATACTAAGAGTGTAAAGGAATATTAACCTTTTTCCCTTTCCCGTCCATCAACTTGTGACGACGGTTAGGACCAACTTACTCTTGGCTGATTTTCATTGCCAAGAAACCCTTGCCCTTCCGGTGACAGAGATTCTCACTCTGCTATGATCCTACTACCGCCAGGATTCTCATTACTACCCGATCCACATTCTCTTTCGAAAATGCTTCTACTCAGACAGTACGCCTATTTACCGTACACTTTACAGTGACCCATAGTATCGGCAGCTGATTTAGCCCCGTCCATCTTAGAGACCACCAGCCTCGACAAGTAAGCTGTTACGCACTTATTATAGGAAAGCTGCTTCTAAGCCAACCTCCTTGCTGTCTGTGGCTGATGACGCTCTTCACCCTTTAACACTTAAACAGCATTTAGGGGCCTTAACTATGGTGTGGGTTGTTCCCCTCTAGCGCACCGACCTTAAATCGATACGCCGTTTCCCGGTGTCTACAATGCTAAAACCTTCGGAGTTGGACGAGAGACCCACCCGTTTCCAGGCAAAAATCTCAGATCCGTATCTCTACAGTTTTAGCTATCTCGACCGAGACTTGACTACGGCCAATTTCAATAGGAACCAGCTATTACCGGACTCGATTGGCTTTTCACCCCTAATCCCAGGTTAGAAGAACGCTTGCACGCAGTAACTCTTCAGGCCTCCATCATGTCTTACCATGACTTCACCTTACCCAGGATTAGATCGTCCGGTTTCGGGTCAAACCAATGTGACTATGGGCACTTTCACACCCAACCGCCTCGTTGCCTGCGCGGTTTTTGATTTCTCTATGACTACCTTATGGTTAATCTCGCCACATTGATAAACTCCCTGGCAAGTTATTCGAAACTTACGGCACAACTCCGAAGAGCCGTACCTAACTATCACTATTAGGTTTCAGGGTCTTTTAACTCCCTATCAAGGGTTCTTTTCAACTTTCCCTCACGGTACTTGTTCGCTATCTGACTCAAAGAGTTATTTAAGGTTAGAAGTTGATGACTCCTAAATTCTTGCTACATATCCAAGTAGCAATACTCTGGATACTACCAATCCATAAAAGCTTTTCTCTACGGGGCTATCACCCTCTATGGCTCTACTTTCCAGAGAAATTTGAGTAAGCTTATGACGGACGAAAGGTAGTCCAAACCCCACATGTTTTTCACATTTCTATGAAAAATTCGGTTTGCCTTGTACTGTTTTCAGTCGCTCTTACTAACAGCATCTCGATTGATTTCTTTTCCTACGGGTACTGAGACGCTTCACTTCCCCGTGTTCTCCATCCCTAAGGATTTATTGAGAGGTCTCATTCAGAGATCTTTGGATCAAAGTGTACTTGCCACTCCCCAAAGCATATCGCAGCTTGTCACGTCCTTCGTCAACTTTTGAGCAAAGTCATCCACCTAATAGTTTAATCCGAACACATCTATACTATGCATGGCTTCATAATTGTGAAATAACATGATGTAATATTAACGTAATGTAATATTTGTTACTCATAGGACTTCTGCAAAGTCATCCTATGATGATCACAACTCTACCGTTCATCAAGAGTGTTTAGTTCTCGATGAGTTTTCAATAAATGAATATGATGATTGAAATGGACCCGTCGGGATTTGAACCCGAAACCTCCGCCTTGCAAGGGCGACGTTCTACCGTTGAACTACAGGCCCTACAAGCAAAAGGTATAGTCCTAATGATTATAAAAAAGCAGATTGAAATAAACTACATTAGTAGTTACAAAAAAGAGATTCCATTTCTTTTTTGATTTCTTAAAATTGTTAAACAATTTTGAGTCACAAAAATATTGCACTATTTTTGATATATTATTTTATTTTTTATAAAAAAAAATAAAAAGGAGGTGATCCATCCGCAGGTTCCCCTACAGATACCTTGTGACGACTTAACCCTTCTCACTGAGCCCAGGTTCGTTCTAGCTAATAGGCTAGACCTCACCTGGACCCTGCTCGACTGGCTTGACGGGCGGTGTGTGCAAGGCTCAGGGACGTATTCACCGGACTATGATAAAGTCCGATTACTACAGATTCCGGCGTCATGAGGATGAGTTACAATCCTCAATCTGTACTAAGATAGGTTTTAGAGGATTAGCTTCCCTTTTCAGGGTTGCATCCCATTGTGCCTACCATTGTTGCGCGCGTGTTGCCCAGGAGATTCGGACCATACAGACCTACCGTTGCCTACACCTTCCTCCTTTTTTCAAAGGCAGTCCCTACAAAGTGCTCGATCATAAAATTCGCTAGCAATTGTAGGTATAGGTCTCGCTCGTTGCCGGACTTAACCGGACACCTCACGGTACGAGCTGACGGCGGCCATGCAATACCTCTCGGCTCGTTAAGTAAGACCATTAGCCTGACTTTCATTCTGCCGTCGCTCCTGGTGAGATTCTCTGCGTAAAGTTAGATTAAACCGCACGCCGCACCTGTTGTAGTGAGCCCCCGCCAATTCCTTTAAGTTTCGGTCTTGCGACTATACTTCCCAGGCGGCGAGCTTAACACTTTCGCTCCGACACTGCACTTTCACGAAGAAAATGCAATATCTAGCTCGCAGCGTTTACAGCTAGGACTACTCGGGTATCTAATCCGGATCGCTCCCCTAGCTTTCGTTCCTCACCGTCGGACCCGTTCTAGTCAGGCGCCTTCGCCAAAGGTAGTCCACCAAGGATTATAGCATTTTACCGCTCCCCTTGGCATACTCCTGACCCCTCCCGGTCCCTAGTTCGACAGTATTCTCTGCACGCCGTTGCATTAAGGGCAACGATTTCACAAAGAACTTATCAAACCGGCTACGAACGCTTTAAGCCCAATAATCGTGGTTCCCACTTGTGGCGCTGGTGTTACCGCGGCGGCTGGCACCAGTCTTGCCCACCACTTATTCTCCAATGTATTTACCATTGGTAAAAGCTTACACAAAGTGTAAGCACTTCGGATTCCCTTATCACACTTTCGTGCATTGTAAAGGTTTCGCGACTGCTGCACCCCGTAGGGCTAGGACCAGTTTCTCAGTGTCCTTCTCGGGGCTCTCTCTCTCAAGACCCCTATCGATTGTAGGTTTGGTGGGCCACTACCCCGCCAACAGCCTAATCGACCGCCAACTCATCCTTGAGCGTTACCTTTAAGAAAAAACACATTCCAGTAGAATTTTCCTATCCGGTTTTAGCCCCAGTTTCCCGAGGTTATTCCAGACTCAAGGGCAGATTATTGACGTGTTACTGAGCAGTTCGCCACTCTCCGAAGAGAGTAAACTTGCATGTCTAAATCGTATCCGAATAGCAGCAACCTCCCGCAGGATCAACGGGAATTTGAAGCTTTTATTGTCGCATTAATTAACTTATATTTGGAATTAACGTTGGTTTCAATCTGCTTTGTGCTTAAATTGGTAATTTAAGCATTCATATTGCTTTCTGTATTTCATACACGGTTTGTGCATGAGAGAAGGTCATAAATATTGAGAAAATTATGTCGACTTATAAAGGTTTTGATTTTAACAATATTTAAATAATAGATTGACAATTTTAAATAAAATGAAAATAACAATTGATACAAAAGAAGATTCTTCAAAAGAGATTAAAAGAGTAATTAATTTATTAAATATGTTAGTAGATACAACCCCAATAACAGAAACTACCTCTGATTTAATAAACAATGAAACAAAAAATGATTACATGGAATTACCAAATGTAGAAAATTTTATGGACAATAACGAAGATCCTAAAGAAAAAAAAGAAGAAGAAAAACCAAAAGAATCTTCAAGCATAATTACTTATTAAAATGGAATTCAACTATGTAATTAACAACAGACATAGCATTAGATCTTTTGAAAAAAAGAAAATTCCAAAACCAATATTAAAAAAAATAATTAAAGATGCAACCAAAGCCCCTTCTGCTAAAAATCTCCAACCATGGAAATTTTATATAATATCTTCAAAAGAAAAAAGAGACAAACTTGAAAATTGTATGAAAAAATCTCTTAAAATTTTTAAAAAAGATATAGAAAAAATGCCAATTAAAATTAAAAAAAAAACAGTAGAATTTTATAATACAATGGGCAATTGTCAAAATGTAATTTTAATATATTCTAAAAAAAACAAGTCCAATAATAAAAATAATTTAATAAGTGTTTCTGCAGCAATAGAAAATTTAATCTTATCCGCAGTCAATAATAAATTAGGAACTTGTTGGGTTGGAAGTTTTAAAACATTTGAAAAAAAAATCAATCAAATGTTAAAAATAAAAAATGAAGAATTGGTTGCCGGAATATTAATTGGATATCAAAAAAAAGATTACACTCCACTAAAAAGATCCAAGAAAAAAATAAATGAAATTATTAAATTTTTTTAAGAATTATAATTCAATAATTTTTCCAGCCTTTCCAACATTTATTACTCGTGTAGAACCTAATGTTTCTTCAATACCATCAGCTTCATGAACATGACTACAAAGTAAAATATCTGGTTTGAAAATTTTAACGGCTTTTTCTACTCCCGAACTTCCGCGAACAAAATTTGAAAATTTTTCAATCTTTGTATTAGAA
>Ga0307929_1000078_pt1 | contig 93013 bp, 103 predicted proteins | sample AceLakmetage1330_FD_203160 | JGI IMG/M metagenome (GOLD analysis project Ga0307929, IMG submission 203160) | Saline water microbial communities from Ace Lake, Antarctica - #1330 | ecosystem: Environmental > Aquatic > Non-marine Saline and Alkaline > Saline | place: Antarctica: Ace Lake...
AAGCTCAGTTAACCGTGGGGCATCTGACTTTTCAACATGGCGGATCTCCTTCTCTCCTCCTGATGTGGAAACTTTAATTGAAGAGAGTAGCAGTCCTGTTTTGTACGATATTGCACTTATCTGTTCGTAATGCATTTCAGCCTGTTTTAACCCGAAGACCATCCCCTTGTCTAAAAATAATAAGCGCTGGTCAGTGACGACAATCAGCCAAGTGTTGCCATCTAAAAGTCCGCTTCCGAGCCCTTTTATTGTTTCGTCGTTTCTTATTGTTTTTGGTAGGTATTTAATTTCTTTTTTTGTAAACCAAGTGTCAATAGTACCTAATTTGTAGAGCTGTTTGTTTATTCTTTTGCTTGAAGTGTATGCTTGTAGCTGCCTGGGGGGTCGTTTCTTTGTAGCAGGTTGTACGCTTTTCGGTTCAGCTACTGGCACTGATTTTTTATGCTTGGTCTTGATCCTGGCAAAAATAACACCACAATTGCTGCATTCAATAGATCCTGCTGCTCTTGGTGTATTGCATTTTGGACATGTTTTTATGTTTCCGTCTGTGCTCATGCCGACTCCATATGTTTACCTTCTGACATAATTAAAATTGGGTCAGACCCTTTTTGTTCAGATCTATCTGTTAATGTTATTTTTTGCCTGAGTCTGTTTTTTGATACAATATTCAACCATCGAATAATCTTTGCCCCACTTTTGCTCGCATCTTGTTTTGATGTCTCCGCGATATTGCTGCACATTTGAATTTGCCTTGCTCTGTTTTTTTATGCAATATTCAACCATCGAATAGTCAGATCCCCATTTCTGTTCGCATCTTGCTCTGATCCCGCCTCGATGTCGCTGGACGTTTGAATTTGCTTTGCTCTGTTTTTTTATGCAATATTCAACCATTGAATAGTCAGTACCCCATTTTGCTTTGCAGTTGGAATAAATTGTATTTCTGCTAAAACTTGCGGCTGCTGCATTCCTCTCCTGCACTTCGTTCATCACATCAAATCGTGTTTTTCTTCCCGGGTTGTAATCATTGTTAACGATAATTGTTGGAGGATTTTCTTTTAAATATATTTCATGTAGTTTGACTTGTGATCTTGTCAGCAGGTCTTTGGCTTCCGTCAAAACCCCAGGGAATTTATTGATTACATTGTTTGCAACTTTTAATGATTTCTCATAATCTTCAGTCTTGAAATACATGCTTCCTAGTTCTAGCCAGGACCATCCTGTTCCATGTTGTTGTATGGAAAGGAGGTATGATTTAATTGACAGTTCGTATTCTTTGTTTTTTCTATATTGTCTTGCTTTGAAAGCGTAAAGTTGTGCACGTTTCACCTTGTCATCTGTTGCTGCAATTTCCTCGTCCAACTCTTGTATATTTTGTGATATGTCCTGGGTATATGCATGTAGTGACAATGGGTACAATAGGAAAATAATAGTGATTAATGTTTTCATTTTGTCCTGATTCGGCCGTTTGTTTTTGCGGTGAAACGGTGGTTGCCCCCAGTGTTCCACCCTTCTAATAATATTATCTTGTGAGTTTTGATGAGAATTCTAAGGTTGTGATTTTCTCTCTTGTTCCATTGAATTTACCATACATATCAACTTTATATGTTTTGTTGGTGATTGTTTTTTCGTTGTACCCGTTGAAAACTATACCCATTCCTGGTTTCATGAATATCGTTTTAGAAGTGTATCCGGCAGGTAGATCATAGATACTAGCATCATCATCTCCGAATATCTTATTGTCTTCTTCCACGTAAAGAAGCTCAATTTCCAATCTGTCAATTGCTTCTTCTCTGTCGTTTCGCACAACGAATTGTATCCTGGGGTGATAGAGCGACTCTTTTTGTGAAGAATTTCGTCCAAGGTACCACTCCATTTTAATATCTTCTATTGTGATGTTAAATTTATCCCAAGTGAGTGATGTTTTATTCTCTGGGACAATGGCACCTGTTTTGACAGTTTGTTTGGGTTTGGGTGGGTTCTTTAAATGATAACCAGGAGGGCATACATTGTTTGTGTAGGTTGATCGGCCCTTACTATCGATGCATTCTTTGAAATCTCCAGCTGATATTAACATTGGAGAAGTGAGATACAAAAATAACGTAGTTATAAACAGGCTGAACGGTTTGATATGCATGACGAGTTGGTTTTGTTGAGTTGTGGTGATTCTAATATGAGCACATGAATTGTTTGATTTGCCTGTTGTTCTCGTAGTTTATGGCTGGTTTGTTTTTTAGAAGAACCGGGGCAGACCTCAGAAACTACGTAGAGTTTTTCCTTAGACAGTCATTTTAAACTTTTTATCTTTGCTAGTATTTTTTCCCTGTAGAGCATACTCAATACATCAGAGTGTGCGTCAAGTTCACGCTTAATACCCGCTTCGATTCGGTTAGCACGGCGTAAAGGGCAGATAGAACTTACTACAAGAAAGCCTAGTAATACCACCAAAATTGGAGATATGAGGATTGGCTTAGTGCTCATTTGGCCGATGGCGATAATTAGGCTCAAAGCTACCAGAGCAAAGAATGATACTCTGAAAACAGCATCCCATACCGCTGTTTTTAATATCTGTTTGTCATAGCGTGTTGAAGCAGTTTTGAGCGCATCAGTCGTTAATTGCAGGGCGCCATCAAAGTCACTGATGTTGTCCAGATTGTTCGTGACCATCGTGACGAAAACATTATCCTTCACGTCGTTACCTGCCTGAACAGCCAACTTGTTTTTAATGGCCGATTGGCTCATCTCCCCCTCTTTTTCATCCATTGCCATTCTTTATTTATTTGTCCTCAAGCAGGGTTTTAATATTCAGAAGACGTTCTTTGAAACTTTCAATGGTTTTGGAGCCGCCGTACTGGCGGATCAGCTTGATGAGTTCCCGTTCTTCCTCAGATAACTTTTTAGCACCACCTTCTACAATGTTTCCTTTAGCATCTCTTCCGGCCTGAATTGAAATGCCGTTACCGGCTGACGATTGGTTGGTGGCTATACGTTTTGTGGCTTCGGGTGTTATTTTTGGCCCTTGCCAAGTTTCGTTCGTTGGGACTGTTGCCCATGTCAATGGATTGAGCAATCGGCGATAAAAAGTTTCTAAGGCTGGATAGTTAGATTTTCTTTTGTTGTTTGAAAAACCACATTCACAAGCATTAAATGCGGCAGAATAATGCTCATTGCATTTTGGGCAGAATAGAGTCTTGCCTGCTTTTCTCTTGTTTTCTAGCTCTTTAAATTTGCCTACAACATCGAGGATTATCCCTTTGCGTTTATAGGGAGAATTTTTAATAGTGCAGTGTGTGATTCTGTGTCCGCCTGCTCCTTTTCGACCTTCCTCAAATGGTGCGTTTTTTCCACCTCTGCCATGCTGATGCCATTTTCTGCAATGTATGCAATAGAAAAGTAAGTGAATTTCTTCATCATCATAAGCCTTTACAACCGGAAAGATACTGCCATCGCCTGCATCTTCAATATCAATCACTTCAGGATCAACCTCGAAAAAAGAACGAAGGTTTACCTCGGAAATATTATTCATTTTCCATTCATCAGGAATTGGAGGTTGGCGGTCAGAGTCCAGCCAGGTCCACGGTACATTGCAAGCTGCAGCAATTTTCTGAAGTATGTTGATCCGAGGTTTCTTAATTGTTCCTTTAAGGTATCCACGCATAGTTGACTCGGATACTTCGCAATAATTCGCAAAGCCCAAAGTGGAAAGACCTTCTTTTAAAAGGTGTAGTTTTTCTTGGGTCTTCATATGTTATGTGGATTCAATATGTTACGGTACATAAGTGCACCCTGTGTGCGATATTGCGCGAATATAAATATTGACTCGCAACTGTTCGTGAGATAACCTGGTCTCATGATCGAGACAAATTCAAACTTTTCCATACTTGCTGGCCATCATAACAATAATGTTATCGAGGGCATTTTTGGCTTGATTCAATCCTTCAAGAGTTTCTTGAAACCCTTGATGAGCACCTGCCTGGCCGACGGTATTGCCATACTGTTCCTCATTAAAGTGAGTCACCAGGTGTATGTAATATGCTGACTGGGAAAGGATATAATCGTTTGCTGCTGTTACCAGCTCCGGAAAGTAAAGCAGACACAGAGCAAGAGCTTTCCTTGCGTCAGGCGATTGAGCTAGAGCGTAAAGTGATGACCTCGTGGTTTGGTTATTCACTTCTACCATCCACCCTAGAGAGTCTGAAACGTGAAAAAACATCTCTTCATACTTTTGGCGAAGCATTATCCGCCTTTGGTGTTTTTTCTCAGAAGACGCTCGAAGCAATGATATTGCTTGGGAGAGAGCTACACCAGAGAGTGCGGCAGCTGCTGCAATTATTGCGGTGGTAATTTCAATATTCACGAGGGTTTTATGACTCAAATACAAATCATCGGCCTGCTTATGTACCGCACCAACATGCGGATTGAGCATTGGGCCAATAGCAAAGGTTTTACGAAATCCACCGTGTACCGAGTTGTTTCCGGAGAGATGGCAAGAGGTTCGAGCACGGAAAAGGTGCGGAAGGCGATCTCCGCAGATGTGGGGAAGGATTTGATCGAGCTTTGGCCAGAAGCAGCACAGACTCAATAATTTTAGATTCCCCGGCCCTTTGTTCGTTCTCTGAACGCAAAAATGGCTTTGTTTGTTGGTACTTACGATCCTAGCAGAGGGCAGGGGACTTTGGCAACTATATTCTCGCATATGTACAGCATAGCAGCACAGGAGATTCGGTAAATGACCAAACAATTACAAACTTGGCAGATCTGGCACGCAATGCGGAAGACCATTGGTGACAGTTTTGTCATGGCTGTCCTTGGTCGTCGTAACGCCAGGACTATCAGGATGTATGCTCAGGATCCTCGATACACTGTTGATCGGAGCAAGGATCCCATTGAAGCGTTGGGAATTCTGTTTGATGAGTTGGCAACATATGGCCGGAGAGATATTGCGGAGCTTGGCATTAAGCATCTACAGCGATCTATTGGGTGTGATGAAACTCTGAGCTGTCCTGATCAGCTAAAAGAAACAATTGATGCAGAAGTCTTGGCAGACTTTCAGGCTGTTGCCGACCTTAAAGAATCAATTGATTCAGGTGCAAATATTAAGGATGTCCACAACCTTATGACTGATGCTGTCCACGAGATAGAGCGGACCTATACAAAATATTGTCAGGAGCTAACACCTGATCACGGTACGAAATAACAATGGCGCTGCAACCGCTTGCACAATCAGCAATAACTGCCGCCACACTTCGAAAAATGGCAAAAGACTTGATTCTTCAGGCGGAAGCCTTGGAAGCAGAATCAGCACCCCAGAAACCACTAAAAAACGTTGAATTCCTGTTCACGAAAGAGAAGAGAAAGCAGCGTAAGGATTTAGTATGGAACGGTTCATAAGAGATTATCTCCCCTTACTGGTTGTGGCTGTAGCAATTGTAACCATGGTTATATCTTCGATTCTATCCCTGGCTGATCATGCATCAAAGCCCGCTGTGCACTCAGCTTCCTATGCAGTACTTCACTCTCAACCTCCCTATTCTCCTTCAGTACCAACTGATCAGGGGCGCGCCACCTTGGTGAGCCTAAGCGGGTCGGCCCCTGATCACCTTATTGCAGAGGTGGTGCAATGAGTGATGCGGATAATGTCGTTCTGTTACAACGTTGGCTCTCAATACTCTTTGATGCTGCAGTGGACCAGGGCAACGGTGAAAGCCTAATCCCCAATGAAGACCTGGAAGATGCAAGAGAAGCTGCCTTTGGTGTGAAGGTTGAGATCAATGAATGATGAAATCATATACACCTGTTCAAGGTGTGGAAAGGAAATACCAGGCCATGAGGCTGAGCGTGTTGGGTTGAAAGTGTACTGCAGTGAGTGTGCTGATGAGTACATGATTGATGATGCAATCAGGCAGTTGGTCGCAGCACCGGGTAGATCATGACACAATTGTTAATCGTGTGCCTGGTGCAGGCATCAAATAAGGCAGTCCCCTCTGTGATCGATCGGCCCCTTCTTGGTTTGCTAAAGAGGGGGCTTTGTTTTGCCGCTCCCCCTTCCCCCTCTCCCATAAAAGCCAGCCAAGAATTAAACACTCCCCAGACTCCACGGGTCCTTCTGGAAGAAAGACATTCACGGGTGCGTAAGAGCTCGACAGAATCGCACGGATTAACTTTTAAAAACATCGGAAAAACGGAATCTTAGATATGAGTGCAAATGGTGGTAGCGGTGGAAAACCGCAATGTCCTCGGTGTGGTGGTGTCGTGGTCTGGAAGAATGGGACTTCCCGTGCAGGGAAACAGCAATATCGGTGCCGTGATTGTGCCCGTGTTTTTGTTGCTGAGCCTCACCTTCCCAAAGTGATAAAAGAAATTGCAGACCGGATGCTCCAGGAGGAGTTCCCTGTTCCTGATATTGCGAGGGTTCTTTCCGGCCATGTCTCCCGCCGTTGGCTTTATAACCGTAGGGTGAGTTATGTCAGTAGCAGATATCAACTCCTATAGGGATAAAGTTGAAAAGAGAGTCGAAGCTGAAAAGAGCAAGGGGGCGGGGAAAAAGGAGGGCGGTAGTGAAGAGCCTCCAGTTGATTTCATCCGTAAGTGCTATATGGCAAATGAGGTTGGGGATTCATTGCTTTATAACTCAGTGCACCGTGGCAAGTTTGTTTACAATGTTATTACAAAAAATTGGATGACCTGGGCGAATCCGCACTGGGTCGATGACCATAACGATTCAACTCTTGCTGCCATGGAGGGTGTTGTCGATCAATATCTTCGTTTGGTGGATGTTTATGACGGTGAAATTGGTAAGGCAGAAAGCGCTGGAGCATCCAAAAAGCTGATAGATAAAAAGGTATCTATTCTGAAGCGAATTTCAAGCAGACTTCGTGGTGATGCTGGCCGTAAGAAAATTCTCAACTGCAGCCGGTCCAATGCGGATCCGCTCACCGTCCATCCAAAGCAGCTCGACCGGGAGCCGTGGTTATTTCCTTGTGCAAATGCTGTTGTAGATTTGCGTACTGGATTGGATCGCCCTGGGCGTCCTGAGGATTATCTGACAAAGGCGTCCGCAATAGAATGGAAAGGTATTGATGAGCCATGCCCAAACTGGGATGCCTTCCTGCAGGCTATTTTGGATGAGGATCAAGATGTCGTTGATTTTTTGCACCGTGTTCTCGGTTATTCGATAACAGGGCTCAATATGGAACGTATTTTCCTTGTTCTTTTTGGTAAGCATGGCCAGAACGGTAAAGGTACCATGATGGAAATCCTCTACCATGTGCTTGGCAGGATGGCTGGGCCTATCCAGTCGGAAATGCTTATGAGCCAGAAGTTTTCAAAGTCGAGCTCTGGGCCATCCCCTGATCTGATGGCATTAAAGGCGAGGCGTTTGGCGTGGGCTTCGGAGACTGAAGAAGGTCAATCTTTTGCAGCAGGGCGTCTCAAGCTCTTCTCCGGTGGTGATCCTCTGGTTGGTCGTGGGCTGAATGATAAGGACCAGACTACTTTTCTGCCATCGCATACGCTGTTCCTGCTCACCAACACTCTTCCCCATGCACCAGCCCATGACAATGCTTTCTGGGAGCGAATAAAGGTAATCGATTTTCCATTTTCTTTTGTGCGGCGCAAGCCAACAGCTGACCATGAACGGCAAGCGGATCCCAACCTGCTGGATAAACTGAAGGCAGAATCTTCCGGTATCCTGGCCTGGCTGGTGCGTGGTTGTCTGGCCTGGCAAAAACAAAGCATGGCGCCACCGGAAAAAGTCCTGAACGATTCTTTAAAATATCGAAGAACAGAAGACGATCTGCAGGATTTTATCGAGCAGTGCTGCAAAGTGGACAAAGAGGATCCTAAACTCAGGGAACCTGCCTCTGCGATGTATGGAAGATATAAGACCTGGTGGGCGGATCAGTCTCCAGCCAGACCCATGTCATCCAAAAAATTTGGCGATATTATGTCCCGCAAGGGCTTCGATCGCATCAAGTCCAATGGCAAGATGCAATACATCGGCATCTGTCTTGTGGTCACAGCAGAGGATAAATAATGGTGAATTCACAAAAGATCATCCCTTCATCCCCGTATCCTCCCCGTATCCTCCCCGCGTTAACTGCTTGCCACGACAATGCTTTTTTCGATTTCGGGGATGAAGGGATGAAAATCCCTATACGCACACACGGAACGAATACTATAGGAGAGATAGGGTTGCCGTGTGTGTATGTATATATATCCTCCCTTACTCCCTATTTATATAAAAAGAAGGAAGAAAGAAGAGGTATGTTATTAATATTGCAGACGTTATTTTCTGGTCTGTTTTGGGGAGGATTGACAAAAGTTTATCCCCGTATCCTCCCCGTGTATCTGTCGTTCGTACGTATCTTCCTGATAAATCAACACAATAGTACAGGGAGGATCATCCCTTGTTAAATATCACCGATCTCTACACTCAAGATGTGGGCGAACCAAGAAGAGCGGGCCCACGTGAAGCCCAGGGGCCATGTCCTGGTTGCGGCGGAAATGATCGCTTCTGTCTCTACCCGAAACAGGGTGAAGGATACGCCCAGGGAATGGGAACATATCACTGTGGCCATGGCAAAGGCGGTAACGGTTGCGGCAAAGGTGGTGATGTTATCCAGTATCTGATTGATTTTCGTGGAATGACTTTCAAAGATGCCTGCGGATATCTTGGGATTGAGATCAAAGGGGCATCCAGTGCGATGAAGTATCGTGCTCCGGATGCTCCTAAAAACTGTTCTCGCCAAATATTCACTCCGGCTGTTCTCAACTATTCGGATCAGGTAGAAGAGCCACAGCTGTGGAGTAAAAAGGGAATGGAGTTTGTGGAGCGCTGCCACCTGGCTCTGCTCGAACGACAGACAACCATCGATTATCTGGCAGGCCGTGGGATCTCAATGGTCTCCATCAAAAAATATAAACTCGGGTTCCATGAAGGTCAGGAACGTAAGGGCGAAAAGTATCAACCCTCGTTCCGTCCGTGGCCTGCATGGGGCCTGCGCAACGAGAAAAAAGAAAATGGTCGTGGCCGTATGCTTATGCTCCCTGCAGGGCTGGTTATTCCGTATACGGTTGGCAAATTGCTTCACCGGCTCACCATTCGTCTTCTTCGTCCTGATCCTCAGAACCCTAAAAAGAAATATCATTACGTTGTTGGCTCCATGCGCGATGTGTGGCTCTCTAATCCATCAGCTAAGGCTTTCGTGACCTCAGAGGCGGAACTTGACTGTATAGCCGTTGACGAGGCCGCTGGGGATATTGTGGGGACGGTTGGTATTGGTTCGACAGGTGTTAAGCCGGAAAAGAGGGCGGATGAGGCGCTTTCCCGTTCACTCTGTATTCTGGATGGCCTTGATTACGATCAGGCTGGAGCCAAGGCTGGTGCCTGGTGGGATGAAACCTATTCTCAGTCAAGACGCTGGCCGGTGCCGGAAGGAAAAGATCCTGGAGAGGCCTTTGCTGCAGGTGTTGACTTGCGGCTGTGGATCCTTGCTGGACTTCCTCCGGTTTTTCAGGAAGAAAAAGAGCCTGCCCGGGTTGAAGAAATTGAGCCTCCTGTGGCGGCGGATCCACTGCCTCCAGTTCAACTTGGTAGCCGTGCCGATTTAACGGAGCTCAAACAGCTCCTGCAGGAGTCGAATGGTGCATTTTGTCTCTATGATCTTGGTAGTGGTCTCAAAAGAGAGATACCTGCTGGCTGGTGTGAGAAAAATCCTGAAAAGAATAATCGCATGAATGATCTGTTTTATCGCTCAGATGTTGTGGGTGACTTTATGATGGAGCTGGCTGACGGATTGTACCGATATCAGTCTGTGCCTGGGTAGGGGGAATAAATGGAAATCTTCAAATCAAAAGCAGCTGTATTCCGCTATCTGGAAGAGCAGGGCGATTGGGCTGTCAGCCGATCGCAGTTTTACGATCATTGTAAGGATCGTCTGCTTCGTCCTGGTAAGGATGGACAATTCACCCTTGCCGATGTGAATAAATATGCAAAGCAAAATCTGAAAGAAGCAGCCACGGGCAGGAAGGCGTCAGACAAGCTGGATAAGATGCATGAAGAGAAGATGGGAGTCGAGCTTGATCAGGCAAAGGTCAAGCTCGAAAAGGATCAGCACGATCTGGATACTCGCAAGGGAAAGTATGTGAGCCGTGATGAGTTTGAGCTGGCCATCGTCTCCAGGGCGGTGGCCTTTATGGCTCATCTCAATCATGCAATCCAGGCAAATACTCCTGATTGGATCGATCTTGTTAATGGGGATCAATTGCGTGCTGCAGAACTTGTGCACGCTGTGTCGGAGGTTGTTGAACAGCGTATGAGTGATTTTGCTGCTGATGCTGAATTTGATGTGATATTTGAGGCGACTTGATGAATGAAACGGCACATATAGGTGGAAATAGCTATGAGTTGGCCCGGGAGATGCGTAAAAGGATGCCCTGCCCGATTCATAATAATTTACAAACCAGGATTGCAAAGACATCGTTTGTTGAAATGTGTCTGCGTCATCAGCAACAATCAAAAGTCCCTGCAGCTGTAAAGTTTAGCCCTGGGCGGTCGCACTGTGTTGGGTGTGCTACTGGGAAGTTGATTGAGGATGGGAAGAAATTTAATAAGCCGGATTCTGTTGTTTGGCTTGGGTAACGTTTGAAAATAAGGGGAAACAAGCGGAATTAGCACGAAACGCGGCATGGAAACCAGTTGTTTCCAAAAAGGAAATAGCTGGCCTGAAAATGGACGTGCTTGTTTTCCCTCTTGATTGCGTTGTTAACTTTTTTATTGAGGATTTGAGAATGAAAAATAAATTAACTGATTTGAACAATCATCTTTTTGCACAATTGGAAAGGTTGGGCGATGAGGATCTGGAAGGTGATAAGTTGAAAGAAGAAATTGTACGCTCTTCTGCCATCACTAGCGTGGCCAAAGAAATTATAGCAAATGGTGCTTTGGTGCTTAACGCACAAAAGGCTATCGCTCAAGGTGATCTGTTCGGAAAACCTGTTCCAGCAATGCTTGAGGGTAGCAAATAGTGCCGTTTCGATACACAGATGAAATGTTGGGATTTCTTGAGATTGGATTTAAGAGCATGCCTGTGGCTGAGTTGACAAATGCTTTTAATCAGAAATACGACACCAACAAAAAGAAAACAGCTATCCATGGTTTGCTTACCAGGAAAGGTTTTACTTGTGGTCGCAGCGGACATTTTAAAAAAGGTCAAAAATCATGGAACCATGGAAAAAAAGGTTACATGGGGCCCAACCGCACCAGTTTTAAAAAAGGCAATCTGCCACATAACCACAAACCATTATGGAGTGAGCGGATTAGTAAGGATGGTTATGTGGAAATATCGGTTCCGGAACGAAACCCACACACGGGTTTTAAGACAAGATATAAGCACAAGCATGTCTGGCTTTGGGAACAACAGCATGGCCCTGCACCCAAAGGTTATGCTGTTGTTTTTAAAGATGGAAATAATAGAAATTTCGAGGATGATAATTTAAGGCTTATAAGCAGGGCTGAATTGCTTTATCTGAACAGAAACGGATATTCAAAGTTGCCTGTTGAGTTTAAGCCGACAATGAGAAAAGTCGCGAAGGTAGCCGTTAAAGCGGCTGAGTTGGGGAGAAGTTAACGTCTCAAGCTAAGGGGAAACAAGCGGCCAAGCACGGGGCGTGGGCCGCAGTGAGTTGTTTCCATTTTGGAACATACTGAATTCGGAGAACCGCCGTGCTTGTTTTCCCTCTTGAGCGTTTTGTTATGCGAATTTTACATTTAACGTTGAAAAAGCAATGGTTTGACATGATCCTGTCCGGCGAAAAGAAAGCCGAATACCGGGAGGTAAAGGACTACTGGGCCAGGCGGCTACTGGTAACAAAACCATACGGTGAGATTGAGTGGGCAGTATGGGAGGAGATGTTGTGTGATCTTCGTCAGCCGTTCAAGCGCCACACTGATGTTTCCGAGCTGTTGACCTTTTTTGATCTGCGCTTTCGAGACTACGATGCTATCAAATTTCGGAACGGTTACGCAAAAAACGCCCCCTCATTCCTGGTCGAGTGCAGGGGTGTTGCAGTAAAAAATGGCCGTCAAAAATGGGGAGCAAAGCAAGGCGAATTTTATTTTGCTTTGCGGCTCGGCAATATTTTGCATGGGGAGCAAATATGAGCATAGCTAAAAAATTGTATGACAGGGCTTTCTCCGGAGCGAGAGATCCGCGCAGCGATGCGTATAAATCAGGAGTTTTGTCAGCCTTGATGTACAGGTCCGGAGAAGGCCCAAGCCCCAAAGAACACATGCCTTTTGTTGCTGGCACCGCTGAGTTTGATGCGTGGTGCGCCGGGCTGGATGAAGGGTACAATCGGTGGCGGATTTACGCCGCATAACAGGCGATATAAAGCCACATGGCACGATAACCAATAATATTAACCGACAAAGCAGGCCAAGGAGGAAACATGAGCAAACCAATATTGATGGAACAAATACGAAATACCATGGCTTTCATGCATTATTCTCGCAGGACCGAAAAATCATATGTTGGTTGGATTGTAAGGTATCTCCGGTTTTATGACTTCAAAACTCACCCTAAAGACTTGCACGAAATTGACATTGAGCGCTTTCTCACTTACTTGGCAAGAGAGCGTAATGTGTCAGTTTCTACTCAAAAACAAGCTCTTAATGCAATAGCGTTTTTATATAAAAAGGTGCTCAAAATTGAGATGGCGAGTTTCGCAAATTTTTCCAGGGCCACAAAGCCAAGGCGGCTCCCTGTTGTTTTGTCTCATCAAGAGGTCGATGCTGTTTTGGGAAATCTTTCAGGCGTACATTGGCTTGTTGGGATGATTATGTATGGTGGTGGACTTCGTTTAAATGAAGCCCTTTCTCTTCGCATTAAGGATATAGATTTCGATCGTCAGGTGTTAAATGTTCGAGACGGAAAAGGCGGCAAGGATCGTGTCACAGTTTTACCAAAATCATTGACAGAACCACTTAAAACACACCTGCTTTTTGTTCACCGGCAACATCAGCAGAATTTGAATGCAGGATTTGGAACAGTTTACCTGCCTCATGCTCTGGCAAGAAAATACCCTTCTGCCGAGTCTGAATGGGCATGGCAGTATGTTTTCCCTGCGACGCGTATTTCAATAGATCCTCGCAGTAAGGCAGAGCGTAGGCATCATTTACACGACTCAGCTATTTCAAAGGCTGTTCGTCGGGCTGTTAAAAAATCAGGAATAACAAAACAGGCAAGTAGTCATACATTCAGGCATTCTTTCGCTACTCATCTTCTGGAGGCTGGATATGATATCCGCACTATCCAGGAGCTGCTTGGCCATAAGGATATTTCTACGACCATGATTTATACCCATGTTGCTAAACGGGGAACCTCTGTTCTTAGTCCTGCAGATAGGATGGCAGCGTAGCCATATGACAGCACCAGCCCCCTCAGCAGATCTCAGTCGTACAAAAGTAGTCCGTCTCAGGACATCTCCCCCCTGGTTGCCAGAAAAATTCCGCAAGCGCACCAAGCGGATCCGCGTCTCCTTCAAACCCTCCCCTGGTGAAAAAAAGGTATTCAGAAAACGTAAAAAGATCCCACCATCGGTATGGGCCCCAAAAAATCGTACCGTAACCTATGGCCCCCTGGCCGGATCACGATGGGATAATTCATTTATGCCCCATTTTAGAGGGATAATGGATGCCTCGTTTTTCCCCTCTGTCAAAGTAATTGGCAATTGTAAAGCACCACAAACAGGATCCTCTGCCGGGGTGGAGACTATTCTAGGCTATGTTGCAGATATGCAGCCTGGGCCGGCCTTTCTTGTATATCCGGATCGTGATACATCATCGAAACGATCAACGGATTACCTGCAGCCGATGTTCACCAAGTCCCCAAGGTTGCGCCAGCTGCTCACCGGATCATCCGATGATCTGGCATCGCTCCGGATCAATCTCCAGACCATGCTCATCTATATGGGTTGGGCGGGATCTGTTACTTCACTCGGTAATATTTCCGCTCGGTATCTGGTTGGTGATGAGATCGATAAATGGCCTGAACAGCCTTCCAAAAAAGAAGCCCGTTCGCTTGATCTCTTCTTTGAGCGGTACAGATCATACAAATATGGTGCCAAGGCCTGGCTCTCTTCCACTCCAACCGTTCCCAGCGGTAGTATCTGGAAATTTCTCACCGAAGAGGCTCAGGTTGTTTTTGATTATAAGGTGAAGTGTCCTGATTGTGGCAAGATGGAGCTTATGGATCCCACACGTATCAAGGGGCCAGAAGGGGAACGGGATCCCAAAAAGATACTCGAGGAGAAACTTGCTTATTATGTCTGTGCACAATGTGGATCCCAATGGGATGATCGTGGGCGTGATAAAGCAATACAGGCTGGTGTCTGGTTTGCCCGGGATGATGGCCGTGAAATAAATATTTACCTTTCAGAAAAACGTCCTGAAAAAATATGCTTTCATTCCCCTGGGTGGATCTCTCAGCTGGTGTCCCTGTCTGAAGTGTTGTCCAGGTTCTTTAAAGGCCTGAAAGACAAGAAGGACATGCACTATTACGACACTCAGATCAAGGCAGAGCCCTATGTGGATTTTGAGACCATGCGGGAAGAGGATCAGATCCTCAAGCTGAAAGACGATAGGCCTGCAGGGTTAGTTCCTGGTATGGGAAGGGTTGCAGCACTGACTGCAGGCGTTGATACCCAGGACGATGGTTTTTATTTCGAGATTCGGGCTTTCGGCTGGGGAATTGAGCAGGAGTCGTGGCAGGTTCGTTTTGGTTTTGTAAAAACATTTGATGCCCTGGCGAAGATTCTTTTTGAAGATGCATATCAGGATGCAGAGGGATTGTTTTATCCGGTGCACCTTGCTGTCCAGGATGCCATGGGCCATAAAACATCCGAGGTGTATGACTTTTCCAGAAAACACCCGGGGCGGCTGCAGCCCTATAAAGGTGGATCCGGACGTCGGGCAACGCCACACACTTTTTCCACAATCGATACTTATCCTGGTACCAATAAAATTATCCCTGGTGGCGTTCGCCTGGTGACCTGCGATACTCATCACTACAAGGATGATCTGGCCTCAAAGCTGCGGATTAATCCGGATGATCCTGGCGCCTGGCATATGCATTCTGAAGTAACCAAAGAATTTGCCCAGCATCTCTGTGCGGAATATGTGGATACCAGGATGCTGTGGCAGTGTCCGAAAAACAAGCCTAATCATTATTTTGACTGCAGCTTTATGGCCCTGGTTGCGGCTGATATTTTACAGATCAAATACTGGCAGAGAGAGGCAGCATGATGGCAGGAGTTACGGTGAGCAGGATTGCAGCGGCAAGCAAAGAGGCTGCTGCAGGGGTGGATTATTCTTCACGGTTTGGTGCTGTTTGTCCTTGGTGTGGGAAGCGGACTAAGGTGCAGACTACGAAACCGTGGGAAGATAATATGCGGATCAGGTATCACCGTTGTGAGAATGAGCGGTGCAGCCTGGCTGTCCTGGGTACTAATATTAAGTCGCTTGAAGTGGATGTGGCATAGAGAATTTGGAGGAAGGTATGGGGCTGAAAGAGAATCTTGATAAACTATTTGAGAGCCCCCAACCTAATGGTTGGGAGCCCGGTCCTATCCAATATCTTTATGATGATGAAGTCCTTTTTATTCCTAATACGGAAGATTTATCACAGCAAAAATGCACAGGCTGCAGAGAGAAGCAACGAAGAGCCAAGGAAGTACCTTCTGAGCGTACAAGAAGTTTTTTCTCGGGTTGGTTGCGCTATTTTTTTCCATGGCGTTGGCAACATGTGCATCACCGTATTGCTGACGATTTTTGCGAATGTTCTTTGCCGCATCCAAAGGTGTTTGTGCTTCACCAAAGAGGGCAACAACTCCAAGAGATATACTCAAAACAAGTCCCACCCAACACAATATTAATAGCGGTAAACCCTTCGGATTATCCGGGATGTAATTGCTTTGAAGCGAGACCAGTATCGTTAGCGCGCCTGAAGCAAGAGTCACAACATGCTTGATCCAGTTGTAATATGCCTCTCGATGCATTGTTATAAGACGACGTTCAATGTCTTCAAAAGTTACCGTTTTACGTTCCATTTTGGCCTGCTCCTTGTAGTGATTGTTTATGTATGGGGATACATTCCATCTTACATGAAGCAGGCCATTTTTTTCAAAAATCTTTGACAAAAGCTGAGGTTTCGGGCTATGCTCTCTTTGTTGCTGGGATACTAGTGACCGGGATTTGCAGCCCGACCTCAAAGGGGACATCCGCCTTCTCTTTATTGACTGGCGGTTTTTTTTTATGTCCTTTGTTTGGCGATCTCTTTTGGTCGTTGGGCAGGAAGCCTTCGGGCTTGCCGTTTCTTTGGGGCGGTCTGCAAACCTGTTCAACGGCCATTTTTCGTTTTGCAGCGGAAAGTGGTGAAGATTTATTTCACCCAAAGGAGATTTACCATGCACGAAGTAACAACTTTTCAGTACCAGTCTTGCCAGTTTCGTTCTATTACACTTAGTGATGAATTATGGTTTGTTGCCAAGGATGTTTGCGATATTCTTGAGCACAGCAATCCAACAGAAGCGTTAAGGAGTCTTGACGATGAAGACCTGACCTCAGAGATCCTTAGGTCAGGTGGTCAAAATCGAGAAATGCGGCTGGTGTCAGAACCTGGTCTTTATCACCTGATTTTAAAATCCCAAACAGCAGCAGCGAAAAAATTCAAACGCTGGGTAACCCACGAAGTCCTCCCCCAAATCCGAAAAACCGGAACCTACTCCCTCACCACTCCCACCTGGTCAGGGCAACTCACTACAGATAAATTACAGGAAGTGGCATTTGCCACCCGCAATGCGGCCATGATTGTTCGTGGTATGGGATTTTCCTATAACCGTCCGCTTATGCAGCGGCTGGTCAATGATATGGTGATAGAGTCCACCGGCTATGATCTTCTGGAGCGTCTGCGATCAACGGGCCTGCTGCCGGAAGAAACCCATGCTGTTGAGTCAGACAGACAGATGGTTGCCGATTTTGTGGGAGATTGCTGCGATCTTGACGAAGAGGGAAGAACGTCCGCTTCAGAGCTTTATGGTGCCTACTCCAGATGGCAGGCCCAGTGGAACAAATCTCGGCCCATGAGCAGGAAAAAATTCGGGGATTGCTTGAGTGGCAGCTTTGACAGGTTGAAGTCCAGTACTATTTATTATCTGGGGATTAGCTTACGACAGGAGGTTTTGGTATGAAACTTATAGACCACTACCGCATGAACGAGAAAGTTGAAAGCGTAAATGACTGCGTGATAGTAATGATGACTGCTGAGAAATTCATTTATGAATACATCGACAGGATGGACGATGGTGAGGACTTGAATACGTTCACTTTTGATGGGTTATGCAAAACCTTGCGTATGTCTATTGAATCAATAGGTAGATCCGTTGATGATATGCGAATACTTTTAGATTGAGTCCGTGTCATTTTATGTAAATGGTCTTCTGATGGATGAGTAGAAACAAAAAAAGCCGCCATGCAAAACTGCATGGGGGCTTTTTTTTTGCATCTGTGATGCCGGAGGAAATTCTTTTACCCAAGAACATCTTTCAGATTATACCCAGATGTTGCTAAGAGGCACTTAGAGTATAGAGTGAGAAAATATTTCCTTGCGTCTCCCTCTGGCACATCTTCATAGTAGGATATTTCCTTCATGAGATCAAAAGCGACGCGCTCTTTGCTTGAATCCTGGATGCTGATTGATCCGTCAATCGTTCTGCTGTCTGACATTGTGTTGCTCCTTGTCGGTTGAAATGCTTGTTTTGTCAATCGGTTACTGATTGGCTTGTGTTAGGAACTGTAAACATATGCTTGAAATAAGCAAGGGGAGGGAGGAACAAAAAAAGCTCCTGTCAAAATAACCCCGCTATTAGTGTACGCGAACGGTCTTCTGTTGGGGCCGTTCAAGGGGAGATGCTGACAGGAGTGCTATGAGGTTTATATAAGGTTGTATCTTCTTTTTTGGCTTGGGGAGATAGTTTGAGCACCTGTGACTTTTTCTGTTGCTGCTCCCAAGTCTGCATCGCCAATAGTGCCGATATGTAATGCGGGATCGTTGGTGATGATATTTTTCAGATCGTCAAATGTCATGTCATGTATCGACGAACAATCAAGATAAGAGTCATGATCCAGATACTCGTTGCTTCCGGCATCTAGTGGTAAGTGAAGTGCTTGCAGGCTGGCATTCCAGTTAACATTTGGATTTATTTCACTGTTAATAAAAAGATAGCCAACACAAATTTTATTGTCGCTAATGGCTAGAACAACCAATCGCTTTGTTTTTGGAGGTGTGGTTGTGTCGACGTGAATTCGTAATACGGCTCCAGGTTTTATCGCCCTGACAACGAAATCTTCTCGCGCGTGTTCAGGGAATAGGCTGCCCAGAGAGGGAGACATAAGTCTTACGCAAAAGCCATGCTGTTTACTGCATTATGCCGAATATAGGAAATCATATCTGAATCCGCCCCAGCTTCAAGCGCCATTCTTTTGTATGACATTTTACAGTCTTTACTGGCAGTTTTCCATGCTGATCCATGTGACTTGTTAACCAGATCCCAGAATCTAAGATGGACATTGTCTTCAATGGCTTTTTTCAAAGCTTCCAAGTCTGATTCAGACAAAACGTCCATATCTGGATCTTGTTTTGCCTCAACCCACTTTTCTCCATATACTTTAAAAAAAGGTGTGTACTTTTCCGGGGAAATAAAAGAACTGTCTCCCTTTGTACTTTTCAGCATATCGTAGATATTGGAAGGGACTGGGCCATATTGCATTGCTACAAAATAATCGCCCGTAATCGGTCTGCCCCAAGAGACAAGATGATCTCTATCGGCAAAATATAAAATTTTAAAAACTTTGTGCAGTCCAATTTTATCTTCACCTCGTGCAAGCACTTCGCGAACGATATGAAGAACAGCACTGATTGCTTTTTCTTCGTTAAACTGGAATTTCATGATAAGAACCTAGTGGAATCTGAATGGTCATTCAGTTTTTTTGCGTATTAAGTCGATGTACCTAACCTACTTATCGCATATTGTCAATTATAAAGTCAATATAATAATGATTGTCAGAAGGTCAAGCGTTGGGACGTTGAAGCAAAACCTAAAACAAGTCCTATTTCCCTCTCTTTTGCACATACACCATATATAGCATATTTCATGCCAGTGCACAAAACATGGTACTATATATAGTAAAGTACTAGCGCTAGTACTGACTCCCTTTTTTTCTCCCCCGTCCTATCGTACCATTTCTCCAATTGAGACACGTTTTTTGAAAGAGTTTGAAAACGCCTTGGAGAAAACATGACCATCACCGAAATGCAGGAGCGTCTGACCCTGTACCTCACAGCAGAAAAAAAGATCCTTGAGGGCAATCAGTCCTGGGCGGTGGGTAATCAGTCTTTCACCAAGGCGGATCTTGCTGAGATCACAAGAACCATAAACTCCCTGCGTCGTGAAATCTCCATTGCCAAAAACGGTGGCAGCTTCGGTTGCTCCCAGATGGTGATCGGGGGCAGACGTTGAAAATAGCCACCAAAATATATGACTCCTGGACAGCTCTAGGCGGTGGCCTTCTGGCCCTCGTCTCTCCTGGGCGTGCAGCTGGCTTTCGTGCGCACCGCAATATGTACCGCTCCTTTGTTTCCGGAGACGCCTCCGGAATGGATCGCAATTTCTTGCCCCGTTTGCGTACAGCCGACGCTGATATCAAACGAGGCCTGAAACTCACAGTAGCCCGCTGCCGTGACCAGGTGCAGAATAATCCCTATATCTCAGGAAGCCTTGAGCGCATCTGCAACAACGTAGTGCGTGGCGGGATCCTGCCCCAGTTTCAGATCAGAAACAAATCAGGCAAGCTCAAAAAAGCAGACAACCAGAAATGGGAAGGACTCTTTCGCAGATGGATGCGCTATGCCGATATCTCCGGTCACGATTCCTATCCTGCCTTGCAGAAGCTTGGCTTGCGCCATATGTGGAGCGATGGTCAGTATTTTATCCACCGGGTTTATGATGATTCTCTGCCAGGGGTGGTTCCGCTGCGTGTTGAATTTATCGAGTTTGATCAGCTGGACAGCAGAATAGATGGTGTCCTGGATAACGGCAACATTGCCCGTCGTGGTATCGAGCTTAATGCTGCTACCGCAAAGCCAATTGCCTACCATTTTCTAAAAAGTCACCCTGGCGATTATCTCCCTGCCCTTGATCGTGATTCCATCCGTTACCTGGCAGCAGATATTATCCATGTCTGGGATCGTAAACGCATCTCTCAATATTCAGGTATTTCCTGGTATGCAGCCGTTGTTATGGAAGCCTACCGCATGGATGAGTACCGCCATATTGAACAGGATGGAGCAAGAGCAGCTGCTATTTTTGCCGCCTTTATAAAATCCGCATACAACGATTTTAAAATTGGCCCAGGCAATCTTCCAGCAGGAGGACAGGTTTCTCCGGATGTTCCAACTCCCACCGGTGCCAAGGATGCCCCCACGGAATTGCAGTCTGGAATCTTACAGACTTTGCCCACCGGTACGGATGTCACCTTCGCCTCCCATAATCGCCCTGGCAACAATTACGAACCTTTTCGTCAAAGACTCCAAGCGGGCCCAATCAGTGGGAACTGGAATGTCATACGAAGGCTTTGCCAACGATTACACAGATTCATCCTATGCCTCGGCCCGTTCCGGATCGCTTGAAGAGCGCCTGGGCTACAAAGGCCAACAGATATTTATGGATGAGAAGATGAACAGGGGAGTGGTTGCCTGGTTTATGGAGGCGGCTGCTTTGGTTGGCCTGGCTCCTGCCATGGTCGATTATTTCCGCGATCCTCATCAGTATCACGAAATGGTGATCAGCAGAGCTCCAGGCTGGCAGTGGGTGGATGAACGAAACGCCACCCAAGCAGCAGAAAAGAAACTGGATCTGGTGATCGAAACCCGTACAGGGCTCAATGCAGAACGCGGCCTTGTTTTTGAAGATACCGTGGAAACACGAATCGAAGAGGAAATGCTCCTCCAGAAACTTTACACCGTAATGGCTAAAACCGTGGCTATGAAAGAGGCACTTGTAAATGAAGAGTAATCAACAAATTGAAAAACTCCTGCAGGCTGCCGGTATGTACCGTGGCGATTGGGCACGACATGCCACAGTTGCCAAGCGGGAAAGTACAGAAAAATCAGAATCAGGCTACCTCTGGACCCTTTCCTCAGAAAAGCCGGTTGTGGTTTTCGACTGGGATCGTTGGGATTTCGTCGAAGAGGTTCTGCTTATGGATGGAATGATGGTTCCCCCAGTGGGTCAGGTTCCTCTGCTCGATTCCCATAATCGCAATTCCGTTGATGATGTCCTGGGGCATGTTCGTGATTTTACCGAAGCCATAGCAGGCCAATATCCTGCCCGGGATGGCAAAGTCTTTTTTGCAGCAGACGACAAATCACAACGAACTGAACAGAAGGTCATCGACCGTCATCTCTTGGATGGCTCGGTCGGTTATCACGTAGATAAAGCTGTCTGGATAGAAGAGGGAACAGAGGTTGCCGTAAATGGCCGCATTTTTCAGGGGCCGCTCAAGGTTTCCTATCTCTGGTCCTTAAAAGAGTTTTCAGTCACACCCGTTGGTGCAGATGTGCTGGCCAAGGTGCGAACTCTCTGTGGCGTTGGTCGCTGAGAATAAAATATAGGGTTTCGAGGGGACAGGATTAAATCCAGTCCCGCTCCTGACAAATATTTCCAAGGAGGAAATGATGAACGAAAAATTACGAAAGTTTCTTGAGGCCAACGGGCTCCGCACAGATGCTACCATGGAAGAAGCATGGGCACGTTATGAAGAGTTGCTGGCCGATGGTATTGAAGTTCCTGGCGTTGATCCTGGTCAGCGATCTGCCTCTGCAGGTTCTCCTGGCGGTGCAGATAATGACGATGGCGATGATGTTTCAAATCGCGCTGCAGCTGAACCTCCAGCTCCTGTTTCTGTGCCTGATGTGCAGGCGCAGATTGATCGTGCACTTGTTGCGGATGCAGGTCGTCGTTCTGAAATCGAAGGCCGTTTACAGACTGCATGTCTGATGGATGAAGATCATGGCGATTTTGCCCGCAATATGCTGAACGATCCATCTTTTACCGTGGAACGTGCATCGGTTGAAATTTTTAAACGGATGAAAGAACGTGCTGTCCCCCTTGGCACAGGCGCTTATGGCGCTACTTCAGTTGGTGTCGAAGGTCGTGAAAAGCTCCGTTCTGCTGTAACCGATGGTTTGGCGCTCCGTTCCGGTATCCGGGTGGAAAATCCTGCAGAAGGTTCCCGAGATTTTCGTGGTCGTTCTCTTGTGGGTATTGCCCGTGAATGCATGGAAATTGCCGGACAGTCCGTCCGCGGTATGTCCCGCACTCAGCTTGTTGGCCGTGCTCTTGCAGCCGGATCAACCTCTGATTTTCCAATTATTCTTGCAGGGCTGGTAAGCAGCCATCTTATGCAGGCGTATAACGAATGGCCAGCAACGTTCCGGCCTTTTGTTTCCGTTGGCAGTGCCAATGATTTCAAGGCGCTCCATGCCATGAAGATGTCAGAGGCTCCTGATCTTATGGATCTGAACGAGAACGGTGAATATAAATCGGCAAACTTCTCAGAGTCTGGAGAAAATTACCGTGTAATCACCAAGGGCCGTGTGGTGGCATTGACCCGTCAGATGATCATTAATGATGATCTTCGGGCTTTCACCCGCATCCCAACTCTTTTCGGTTCTGCAGCTCGTCGAATGGAAGCAGATGCGGTGTATAGCCTGATCACAGCAAATGCCGCGATGTCAGATGGCACGACTCTGTTCCATGCGGACCATAAAAACCTTGCAGGTGCTGCAGCGGCGCTTTCTTCAACCAGCCTCGGTGCAGCACGTGCTGCAATGCGCAAGCAGGTTGGAATGGCTGATGCATCCATCGATGTAACTCCTGCATTCCTGCTTACAACCGTTGATGCAGAACTTGATGCAGAGATCCTGCTCCGTTCAGCTGCGCTTCCTGACGATAACAAGTCTGCAGGCGTCTACAACCCATGGGCCGGTAAGCTTACTCCAGTCGCTGATCCGCATCTCACCGGTACTGCCTGGTATCTTCTCGCTCATCCCAACCAGTTCCCAACCCTTGAGGTTGCATACCTGGAAGGTGAAGAGCAGCCATACATCGATGAGGAGCTTGATTTTGATTCTGATGCCCTCAAGATCAAAGTTCGTCACGACTTTGGTGCAGGTGTTGTTGATCATATCGGTGCGTATAAAAACGCCGGTGCATAATCACTGATCGCATTTGCTGACGGGGCCTGAATGTTTGGGCCCCTCTTCTCAAACCAATTTTAAGGAGTTTTTCTCATGGCCACAAATCACGTACAAAAAGGGGCGGTAATGTCCTGGACCAACGGTACCGGATCGGATGTTGTCTCCGGTGAAGTAGTAGCATTCGCAGATATGATTGGTGTTGCAGCCGGTGATATCGCAGACGGTGAAACAGGTGAACTTTTGATTGAAGAGGTTTTCACCCTCACCAAGGAAGCCCCGCTTGTTATTGACCAGGGCGATCTTGTTTATTTTGACGACACCCTAAAAGAGATCGATAAGACCAATACCAATGTTATGGCTGGTAAGGCTTTTGCGGCTGCTGGCAGTGCGGACACTACTGTTCAGGTTAAGCTGGGCGCATAATAGATGGCTGACCTCCGCGATCATATGGCCGATGATTTGGCCACAGCTCTTGCAGATAAGGATGGGGCTGCTGTTGATATTTATCTGGATGGTGTGGGGCTTAGGGCTTTTGTCGAAGATGTCGAGTTTCAGGATAATGCCTTTGAGGGCGTTGTCCTGGCTCGTAAGCGGCTCACCCTGCTGTATGGCTCCATTGACGATCTGGTTCCGACTCAGGAGGTTGATTATAACGGGATCCGTTTCACCGTTGATTCGTTCCTTGCGCCCTTTCCGGCGCTGGAAATTATTCTGACAAGGTTTGGATCATGATTGAGCTATGGGCAGACAAAGAAGATATTGCAGAGCTGCTGCATGATTTAAAGGTTTTACCCAAAGGTCTTGAGAAAGCTGGCGCCAGGGCAATTAATAAAACGCTGGTTTCCACTCGTGCTTTTATGGTCACGGCAGTTCGTGAGGATTACGCGATCAAGGCCAAAGATGTACGGAGTGATCTGGTGATTAAGCGTGCCAACTGGGGGAATCTCCATGGCACTATTAATGGTTCAGGATCTCCAGGTATCCCGCTGATCTCTTTTGCCAGAACAAAAGTAATACCTTCAACCAGGCGGCTTAAATCAGGTGCTTATCGTCCCTTAACGGGTATCCCGGTAATGGTACGAAAGTCACGGGGAAAACAGGCTGCAACGGGAGTGTTTCTGCAACGTATGCATTCCGGGCATACCGGGGCATTTAAGCGCACCGGAGTTAAATATTCAACAGGTAAGGAACAGATAGTGGAGGCCTTTGGCCCATCCCCCATAAAAATCCTGTCATCTGATCGCTACGACGAAAAAATTGAAGATTTCGCAGACGAAACCCTGCAGAAAAACTTCAAACATGAAGCGGATTTTCTCCTCAAAAAAATGGGTTTACGATGATTGCACTGCTGCAACAGCTAAAAGAAGAAATTGAAATCCTGCTGGACGGGGAACTATACGACGATCCGGCAAATGAAGGCAGCACCACAGACGTACAGGTGGAGATCGGTTCCATTGCCCCAAAACGATCAGGGCAGCAGAACGAAAACGATTTCCCTTTTGTTATTATCCGTCCCATGACTGGTGGTGGTGGCGACAGAAAATCAGATTTAACAGTACGGCTGCTGCTCGGTGTGTTTACAGCTGGTGATATTGTTTCCGGCATTACGGCCATTGACAAGCTGGCGGCAAGCCTGCTGCAGCTGCGCTCGAAAAGAATGTGGAATGATTTTACCATGCAGCAGCATATCGACTGGCGGTATGGGGATAAGGACGGGCGCCATACCAATCATTATTACGAGGCAGAAATAAATCTCGGATTCAACCGGGCAAAAACACGAACGTGCTAGGAGCAAATAATGTCACTAATGCAACGCAAATTCTCCGGCTGTATCCGGGGCTATAAAGTAAACGATGCCGGTCTAAAGATCGGTGAAATATTCAGCTTTGGCGATATTGCCACCCTGAATCTTGATATTCAAAAATCACTCATCAAAGCAATTTCCAATCAGTGCGGTACAGCAGGGCAAACACTGAAATCACGAGCTAGGCCTGCTGTTGCCTCCGGTTCGATGGCCTGTAATGAGTGGCAGCCAGATGTTGTGGTTGAGGCGCTTGGTGCAACTGTATCAGCGCAAACAATCACCGCTGCAACGCTTACTGAGGAGTCGGTAACCATGGTTGGATTCGGCTATTGGAAAGAGATCGGTGAAAAACGCCTTTCCAGTACCGTGGTCAAAGATGCGGCTGCTGGCAATGAGCTTGTTGCCGGGGTGGATTACATCATTGATGAGTTTATGGGGCTGATCAAGCCGGTTGAAGGTAGCAGTTTTTTTCTGCTTGGCACGGAAGAGGCTTTTGTGACCTCAACTGCTGCTGAGGATACCACTCCCGTGTACACCATCGGAGCTGGAACTGCAGGAACTTACGCCCTCACAGGACATCTTGAAGATGCCTGGTCAAACAAAGAAGGTGAGTTCTTCCTGCGTAAATGCCGTCTGGTGCTCACCTCTTCCGTCCCTGTAGTGGCCGGAATAGATGATGAACTGTCTCCTCTTGAGTTTGAGGTAGCGCCTGAGATCGTCGAAGGGCAGTCCGGTTTCGGTACCTTTGCCGGTGAGGTACTTGGATAATGGTAAGCCATAAGCTAGCAAACAGAGATATCACGGTGCGGAAATTCACCATGAAGGATGTGCATAATTACCTCGAGGGAATGGAAAAAGACAACGCTGCTGGGGGTCGCCCCCATGTGATGGATATCCTTTTTAACGACGATGTTACAGCTCGTGCAGTCTCTATGGCCACCGGGCTTTCCATGGAAGAGCTTGCCGGAAACTATACACACGATGAGATGCGCGCTCTCATCGATAAGGTGAGGGCTGAAAACCCTTTCTTTGTCGGGATGATGGAGCGCATCGTCAAAATAAAAGAAAAAAATCCCGAACAGTAACAATCGCTGCAGATATTGTTGCAGCAGTAAATGCGCTGATCAGTGCTGGGCACCTTGATGCCTGGCACTACACCTATCCTATTTTTGAGCAAACAATCACATGGCTGTCAAAAAAACAAAAATAGAATATCAACTCTCTCTGGATAGCGATGGTTTTAGCAAAAAGCTCTCCGTTGCCGGAAAGAAGATATCCTACACAGCCAAGCAGATTAATAGAGACTTTGCCCCGGTAACAGGGGTTTTCAAAAAACTTGCCACAAATATCACCTACGCCGGAACAGCTGCAGGAGTGGCTGCCACAGTAGGTGGCTTCTATGCCCTGCAAACAGTCCTCAGATCATCAGTAACAGATGCCCTGGCCCTTGATCGTGCCATGTATAATATGGGTGCCAGTCTGGATGCTGCCAACCGCCAGTTTGACGTTGGTTCGGTGAGCTCCTGGGAAACAACCCTTAAAAGCCTGCGAACCGAATTAAAGATTTTCTCCGAAACAGATCTCCGTAACGCCTCAGCCAGAACCATAGATATGACCAAGCGCCTGGGTCTTTCAGAAGAGCAGATGCGCAAAGTTATGGTAACTGCTGCTGATCTTGGTGCGGGAAAATTCGCTCTCGTTGATTCCGTCGAGCGCATTACTGCCGCCCTTCGTGGTGAAGCGGAAGCATCGGAAGCACTTGGCCTGACTCTGAACGAAGATTACGTCAAGGGCTGGTACAAGGCAAATGATGCCACCGGTAAAGCGTGGAAGAGTCTCACCGATGTTGAAAAGGCACAGGTTCGTTTCAATATATTGCTTGAACAGGCCGGCCCCTCTGCAGGTCGTGCTGCAGGATCATATGACACTATGTCCGGAGTGATATCAGCTGTTAAGGCATCCTATAATGAACTCTACACCTCGCTTGGCGGTATTATCACAAAGAACGCTTTTTTTGTTGAGTCGGTAAAAGTAGTCAATGAACTTCTCCAGGAGTGGAAAGGAAATATTGACGAAAACCGCAACGACTGGATGGAGTGGTCAAAGCAGTCTGCCCTTTCTGTAATGGAGTTTACCGCTGATTTTGCTGATGGTATGGACACTGTATATCGGGCGTTGCACAAAGTTTCCGGCATTCTCAGCCTTTCCTGGGGGGGCACGGTGAAGCTTGGCCAGGGCTTTCAATATCTTTTTGAGCAGTCCAATAGATTTTTTGGAGATGATGAAAAGGCTGAATACTGGGCGCAGGCGCAGAAAGAATCTGCAGCAATAGTTGAAAACGCAATGGAATCTGCGGCAGCTGCTTTTGACAAATCTGATACAGGATTGGAAGCGGCCAAAAAAGCAGCCGAAAGAATCAGGCAGTTAAAAGACGAGCTGGAAAAACTTGACGCAAAGCCACTGGATGAGGTGGCAACTGCTGCCAAAAAGACAGCCACCGAAATGAAAGAGGTGGATGGTGTCTGGAAAGAGACATATACGAAAATTGCAAAAGCTGGCAACGCCACCACAACTGACCAGGTCGAGGATCTCGACAAGTTTAAGGACGAAAACGGCAAAACGTGGAGGCAGATCGAAGAGGACGCTGGTAAATCCATTCAGGAAATCTATAACGAGCTGCAAAAACTCACAGAAAAAAAGTGGGTAGCGGATGTGAACATCACAAGCTCCGGCGGCGGAGGCGGAGACGGCTACGCAGTAGGCGGAAGAGTAACAGGACCAGGCGGTATCGATAAGGTTTCTGCCTGGCTGACTAAAGATGAAGTCGTAATCAAAGAACCTTCAGTGCGTGCTGCAGGCTTGCGTGCTGCTCTTGCCTTTAATTCCGGAAACTGGGGCGTGGTTATTGAAGAACTACAAAAACGATTCTCGAACAGATTTCAGCATGGTGGAGTGGTTGGTTTGCCGAGTATGCCTAATTTTAATTTGGGTGGTGTTGTGAGTGCCGGGGCCGGTGGTGGGTCTGTGACTATGCATATCTATGATCATGCTGAAGAAGAACAATTCACTCTCACGGCTCCCACAAAAAATGACTATGACGCGTTTGAACGTATGCAGCGCAGGAAAAAGAGGTTGTCGAGCACATGACGGTTTCTCTGGGAAATATAATTCTTGATGATGATCTGCGTCTCGATGGAGTACGCAACCAGTCAAAACTGGCCATCTCTGTCCGTCCGACTTTTGGGGCACCTGTTGCCCAAAGGTGTGCAAGATCTGGCGGTGATACCCTGACTCTTGTAGCAAGCTCTGATAACGACAGTGTCATGGGGATGTTTACCGGTGCTCAACTCGATCAGATTGTTGGGCTGCGTGATATTGGTGAACCGGTGACGCTGGTTCATCATTTGGGAACATTTACAGTGATGATTCCAGCCACCGCTCTGGATGCAGTTGAGTCTTTCGAGGGGCATGTAAATCCTGATGCAGATGAATGGCACATCGGCTCAATCCCGCTAATAACAGTTTAAGGAGTAAATAAAGCATGTCTGACCCAATCCAAAACAACGAACTACTATTCTACAAACCACGCCTCGTAACCGACGACAACACAAACGGCGGAAGAATATCCGGCAACGAGATCATAACAAACACCCTCCAAAACACATTCGGCCATGCTTTCTCTGCTGATCGTGAAGCAGGCCTCACCAGTTATCGCTGGGTTTACATGCTGGTAAGCAATGCAAACAAAAAATCCCTAATGGCATCCCTCTTTCGTTTCTTCGAACCAACGGCAGGCGATGATTTCTGCTGTTTTTTTGATGGTGATGGCATAGATACCCAGGCCGATATCGTCGGCACTGAACGAAAGTTTTCGGTCGGTACGCTCAATACTGCTGTAACTGCAGGGGGTAGTACCCTGCTCGTTGATCTACAGGATATCTCGCACGCCAGCGGCAATGATAAAGTTTTAGACGTTGGCGACGATGTAATGATCTCCAGCAAAGCAACATTTGACGCAGTCAGCGGCACGATAGAACAGAAGGCAATCGGTTCCATCACATCCATTGTCGATACCCTGGCAACCGTTGTGCTCTCCACTGCTCTTGCTAATGATTATGCGGCCTGGGATAACGATCTCAGAACCGGAACAAAGATAATGTTCTGCAAGAATTTTGGTGATATCACAACATCTTTTGACTCCTGGGTGGAAACATTCTCCACCGATGGTGCCTATGATGAGGCTACATATCAGCCGATCCTTGATAATCAGGGAACCATGGATATGGAGATCACCCATTCATTCACCGATGATGCTGGAAATTTCACGGCAACGTCCGACGATCCCGATCTCTCCGACCTCGGATCAGGCAGTACCGGAGTTGATTTCTCCCCAATAAACACAATCCTTCCCGGCGGTCATCCTCTCTACACCCTGGAGGCTGCAGGCTGGAGTGGTAGCCCGAAAACAGGAGATACCCTGGTATTCAAAATCAAAGGCTCTTATGTAAAAGTTATTGAAAAACGGGTTATCCCACCACTCTGCGGCCCGCTCACTGGAAACAAACTCACACTTGTTGTTGGCGGCGAATCAGCATAACGGCTATGGAAGAGCAGTCCCTTTCCATAGCTCTGACCACGCGCAGCAGTGCCGACGATTCGGATTATGTTCTGATCGAGCAGGAACCGTGGGCCGAGGATGTTGGCCGTACCTCAAAAAGTCAGGGAATACTCGGTGTCGGCTCCATGATATTTGGTGGCACTATTCCTCTGCCAAATTGTGGCGGGTTGGCTGGTTTCGATACTCCGGTTTATGTCTATCCCTCCCGTGCCGATCTCTCGTTTATTTTCCGGGTGTCTCATGGGGAACATCAAGCAGCAACAATCACAACCGTGATCAGGGAGGAGATACTAAACTGCTCGCTGCAGGATCAGGCAACAGCAGAGTATCCCATTGCAGCCCTGCACTCCATGCGCTGGCTCGGGCCATGCACCGATGCGGATGGTAACACGGTTCCCTGTCCTGCAATTGTTCGGCGGGGGCGGGATTTTCATTTTTCACAGCCTGTGCTCGGTTCACTCCGTCTCAAATATGGGGTGTATCGCAAAACCTATTTAGTGCGGATCGAAGAGCGGGAGGATTCAATTGAAAATAATTTTCAGTGTCTTGCCTACTGCGTATGGGCTGACGGCGGAAAATGGAGGGAGATAGAAGCACCTAGCGGATATGAAGAAACAAAGGGTAATTGCGGAAACGGAATTTATGGTGACTCGGCAACTGGATTACTCGGCAATGGATCTGCTGGAGAAATATGCCAGCCGGAGTGGGGCCAAGGGACATACCCAAAGGCTGTAAAGGCAGACCGCAAAACAGAGTATGAATATTGCTCTCAGGAAATTCAGTCAGACACTGTGACAGAATCTGAGGAATCAGGAAGCGAACCAGGGGAGGATTGCAGTGATGGACCAATCGTTACAAACTAGCCTGGTTGCAAAGAGCGATTCTTCCACCAGCAATAGCCGTTGGGTAAAACTCTCCCAACCCGTGGAAAGTGGCATGGATAAAACAGCTTCCATGTTTGATATCGCCCAGATGATTGCTCGGGCAAGTGCTGGAGAGTCTGCTTTTACATACAAAAAAAATAATTGTCCTGCAGGATTGACAGACACCGGAGTCACCGTCCGGCTTGACTTTGAGGCATGGCCATCGCTCTTGGCACCATTTACTTACACCCTGTCATCAAATATCGGGGAGATTTTCCCGGCTGTAGTGATCGACGAATATACAGAATTTTCTGTTGTTTTTGAAATGTCAGACCACGTTGACCTCGGTTTCATCTTGGCATCAATCAGCAGCATCAAATGGGAAACCGATTGCTACGACGAAAACTGGCAACCGCTTGCTGAAAAACCAGATATCACCATGGATGGCCTGACCACCCTCAAAGCAGATCAGCCCATTTTTGCGGTTGTTCGTGTTCTCGGTACAAAAATCGGAGCTAGGCACCGGGTAACTGCGCAGTTGATAAAAGCCTATCCCGTGCGGCCAGACGCTCCAATCCCAGAAGAGGGAATAACAGCAGACGATCTTGATGCGTATTGGGCCTACACAGATATCTATACCTGGAACGGTACACCACTCGACGAAACAGACACCATTGATATGACCGGGTTGAGCCTGGATAATCTTTCTATCACCATAACTGCAAAATGGATGAATGCAGACGGTGAGGAAGAATCCGTACAGATGCCGCTTACTATTCCGCAATGCGTCACGGATTTGCTCTCTGTTTGCGATGGTGATCTGGAGAGTTTTAACGGTGGTATCTTTAGTTCCGGAACAAGAATATGTGGTGATGAAGATAATGACGATCATCTGACCGTTTACACCTCCGGCTGCACAGGCAAAGTGCTCGACGAGCGCAAAACAAAAGACGACCCTGATAGCTGGTGTGAATAATGACTGAACAACAGCTCTCTCTCGGTCTCGTCCCTTCCTCGGTTATCACTGATCCATTCTGGTTGAATATTGAGATCAAAAAAGATCCGCTGCAGGACGGAATGAGCGTGGCCGAAGCCGCTGAGATGATCGATGCCACCTACAATATAAAAGCCTGCGAGCCAGCAGCTTTGCAGGATATCTGGCAACAGCCGGACACGGGCAGTGAACCGGATATCTGGACAGCATCCAAAGAAACCATTGCAGCAGCAGTGGAGTCCCTCGATGCAAAAAAACGCTTTGCAGATTCGATCACAGACTACACCCAAAACTGCGCTCATAATCAGTTGCAGCCTATTTCAGATTTAATTGCCTACGATGTCACCCTGAAGATTTTCCGTTCTCACGCCAGTGAGTTGTATAAATTGCAGATGGCAAACGGTACGGCTGGTGCAGCGATAAAACGTGTCGGTAGGGTTGTGCATACTATCACTATTGATAACAGCTCTTCCCATACATTTGACAATCCGATAATCAGACGGCCAGTAATGAGCTGGCAGGGATTTGATGGCCCGAAAATTCGGCTTATCGGAAATACCGCCTATTGGGATGGCACCGTAACAGGAATTCTTCGTGCCGAATTTGATACCGAATGGGACGAGGTGACGGTTCATGTCACAGGTGATTTTAATGATAGTGAAATGGTCGAGGGGACAGACAGCAGCGTCATGGGCGTTGGCTGGTATTCCGGTACTGAAAGCGGGGACGAGATCGACGATTATCAGGATGTGCAGTGTTCTGTGCTCGCCTTTTATCATCACCAATATTCCGAGGTTGTTTTAAGCAGGCCGGAAAAAGATGAATCCACAACTGATACGGATAAATTGAATATCTGCCATTTTGTGACCTCCATGGCCGGGGCTGGTGGTGATAGTGATAGTGGTGGTGATGGTGCCGAGGATGATGAGGGAAAACGTCCGGATTGCAGACAGCATGTAAATGAGCACATTGTCTGTGAGTGCGATGGCAAGGAAAAATCGAACAATCATTACGAGATTGTTCCCTGCCCGGACGGTGTTTCTGAAAATGCTCTGTTGGATGGTGTGGAGCGAACGATATACAAGGATTGCGGGATTCGAGACAAAGTATATGACCCTGCATTTTACGAGGCTGTATGCTGTGAGTCGTGGCCGTTTGTTGGTTTTAACGAAAAAGAAATGCCTCATTGTGAAAGACTAATCAAAGGCTTTGCCAGAAAGCCAACAGAGCCGGAAGAACTTAATTACCCTGAAGGAACCAACTTTATCACCGTTTCCCCTGCTGATGGAATATGTGGAACGTGGACAATCACTCAGCGAATAGTAAACAGGCAATGCTGTGATGAGGTTGAACCGCTTGTGGTGAGTGACTCGTCCGTGGAAGTTCTGGCACCGAGTAGCTGGGGGACGATTGCTGTTACTGGCGGGAAAATGCCTGTTACTTTCAAAATTAATGGTGCTGGAATTTCATTTTCTGGTGGGCGTAACGAGATCACTGTGGATGGGAACCAGGCAACTGTTATTTCAGACGATGAATTTTGTGGGATGGCATACTGGACTGCGAAGGATGGCTGTTCGTCAACTTCTGGCACGATTCGGTCTACTCAGGGGCGTTGGGAGTCAATTGACCCTGATTCCCTTGGTGATGTTGAGTGGACACCGACAGAATTTAATATTGCCGGAAACGCTTATAGTTGCGGGGGGTCTTGGTGGCTTGGCAGGGCGTATAACGGCAAATATAAAGTTGAGATGTTTTTTGCAAACGCTTCCTGGGGTGACGTGGTGGATTGCCCTTCGGACAGGTCCGATGCAGATAAATTTATTAGCAGTATTAACGCTATTCATTCAACTGAACCGGCGCAGCTTGTAGACCGTGGGCCAATTGTTGAGTTTTATTACAACTATTCAGGTAGGACAACATATCAAAATGATTTTTTAGACATCGATGCTCCTGGCTGGGGGTATTGGTTGACATCCCCACCATATATAAATTGTCATGCCAGTGGCGGCAGCGTAGTACAAAGGACGGATATATCTAATTGCGTACATGATGGATCAGCTTGGGAGTGGACATGCTAGAAGCGTTTACAAATAAGGAAGTACAGACAGCTAAACAAGTTCTTACTCTATGTTCAAGGAGAGGATTTACCATGGAACAGTCCCTTGCTCATATCGAGAAAAATATCAGAAGAGCGATTCAAACTGTTCCCTGTCCAGAGTGCGGAAATGCTATGACAAATAGGAGTGCTGATGGCTTGTATTTATGGATGTGTGCAGAGTGTCGATATAGTGAGGTTGAAAAATGAGTTTAGCTGGATGGAACGAAGATCAAAAGATAAAGCTGACTGTCCCTGCCCAATCATCCGAGCTTATAGATTCCCCTGTACTTGTAAATTTGTCTGGTGCGTCTGGTGTTGGTGGTTTTGATTGTTCTGCTGTCTTTGATGATATTAACAATGGGAATGACGAATATACAAAACTATTGATTCATTCTGATTCTGTTGATGGGAGTACAGTTTTTACTGACTCGTCCTCTTCTGCGCACACTATCACGGCCCATGGTGATGTTCACCATGAAGTAGATCAAAAGAAGTTTGGAAATACTTCTATGTATTTTGACGGTGCTAGTGATTATTTAAGTGTTCCTGATTCTGAGGATTGGAATCTTGGCGCAGATCATTTTACGCTAGATTTTTTGGTGTATATGTCAGATGTTACCACTACTTATGCCTTATGCGGCCAATGGACTAACGAAAACAGAGGCTGGGTTCTTTATCATGCTAGTGGTAATTTGCAGTTTTCGATCACGACTAATGGTTCAACTTCAATAAATTATGTGACAGCATCTGGCTTGGCTATTAATTGTTTGGCGCATATAGCAGTAGTGAGAAGCGGCCCTGATCTACACATATTATTAGATGGTGTTTTACTAGAAACTCACAATATCGGTTCATCCGTTATTTATAATTCAACACAATTTTTGGAAATTGGAATTGCTAATAATGGCGAATATGGTGACTATTTAGGATATATAGACGAATTTAGAATTTCAAAAGGAATAGCTAGGTGGACAGAAAATTTCACTACGCCTACTGCTCCTTACAATTCAAACAAGAAAATAGCTGTAGAGCTTGCTGACACTGGAGTTCAGACACAAGTTGAAGTTGAGAATTGGGAAAGTGACAAGGCCATTTTGCATGTTAAAGTTCCTACTATTTCCGCAACTGTACCCACAATACTCAACCTGTATTACGACTCAGAGCAACTAGACAATACGACCTATATAGGCGATACCGGAGACACGCCAGCTCAGGCAGTTTGGGATAGTAACTTTGTAGCTGTTTATCATATGTCTCAAGACCCATCTACCGGTGGTGCATGTATCTTAGATTCCACCGCAAATGCCAGACATGCGACACCAAGCGGATCAATGACGAATACCGATCTGATTGATGGTTACACGGGCAAAGCGTTAATATTTGATGGAATCGATGATTACCTTCAGACGGGAACATCTGACCTGTCGGCATTGGAGACGGGATTTACATTAGAAATATTCGCAGATTGGGCGCTTACCTCGAACTGGTTTGGCCTATTATCCTGTGGTGTTGCTGATACAGGACAGCCAGTAATCGGCAGATATCTGGACACATCATTTATTAATAATGGTGTGTGGGGAGACAATATACAATCATCAAGAACAATCACTGCTGGTTTTAAACAATATGGGTTGCTTTTCGAATCCGGTGTCACGAATGCATTTTCAGAGGGAGCGATAGACAGTACCGGGAATGCAGTAACAATACAGTCGCTATCAAATAATGTTATTACAATCAACAGTACTGGATATACTGGTCAATATTCTCAATCGACAATCCAGGAAGTCAGGGTCTCCGATGTGGCCCGTTCCGTGGATTGGATAGCGCTTACAAATAACTCATTACGTGACAATTTAATTACGTTTTCTGCTGCTGGAGGCGGCGGAACGATATCCGTCCTTGCAGCGCTTGGCCAACCCTACGACCTGGCCCGTGATCCCGTGATTGCCGCACTCGCTCAGGACTATCACCTAACAGTCGCAGTCAAAAACGCCCTCTCTCAAATCTGGGCGCACGTCCTCGAACAAGCCCTAAACCAGCATTACGGTGATGCGGATCAAATCCTCGCAGAACTCTCTCAATACTATAACGATGCTCCCCACGTACTTCGTGCGCTAGTCCAAAAATACGACGATATGGCGGCAGTCGCGGCAGCGCTCGGCCAGCAATACAACATGATGTTCAAAGCCGAAACCGCACTCACCCAGGAATGGGCAATCTGTGGCGATCAGGCAATTGCAGCGCTGGTGCAGGAATACGACATGCTGCAACACGCTGAAGTAATGGCGGCGCTCGGCCAGTATTGGGGATTATTTCGGGACAGGCAGGACGTCCAGGCACCACTTTTCTATATCATGGCGGATGGGGTTTTTCTCAATCCTGCCGAGTTTGGCTGGACAATTTCTGCCAGTTCAGCGGCTATTGAATGCACCGTCCCTCTGTTTGACCAGGCTGTCTGGAAATCCATACAGCTCCGTGGCCATATGGAAATACACTGGAACGGAATCACCTATGAATTTTTTATTGAGGAAAAACCGCGTACCAGAGCTATCAGCGGCAAAGAGTTTACAGCCAGTTATATTTTAAAAGGGCTGTCTCTTACCGCCGGCCTCGAGGCTCCATATGCTCGTCCTGTTACTAAAGACTGGCCGATCACTACCATGGCCTCGGTCATTGTTGCGGAGCTTGCCGAAGGGGTTGAAATCGCCTGGCAGATTGATGATTTTCCGGTTTTGGGTGGCACGTTTAACGTTGTCAATCAGACACCACTCACCGCCATTAAATCGTTGATTGGCACTCCAACAGTCGAGGCAGTTGTTCAGACCAGCCATGATGGGAAACTGATTATCAGACGTGAGTTTCCAGTGTCTCCGAATAAATGGCACGAGGTTGTGGCGGATCATACTGTTATTGATGACGGTGGTGTTTTTTCCGATTCCGACAACCGGGATGTGATGCCCGGATATAACTATGTGGAGATCAGTGACCAGGAAGCGGCGGACAGCAGCAAGCGGCTTGAATCCGAGAATATTTCCGACACTACCAAACGGGTGCGCGGCTATTCCGTGCCCTGGGATGATGATTTTCCACTCGACACATCCGGTGGAAGTTGGGTGGCCATTGTTGATAATGGTGTGCTGGTCGAAAGAGTGACGGAAACATGGAAAGAATTTGTTGACGGTGCCTGCTCTGTTTCCAAACCTATTTATGACCGTGACCTGCAGGGCAATGTCTCTGCATTATCTGTCACCTGGCTGGAGGATGATCTTGGCGAAGTAACAGCCAGTGAAGATGGCAGTCTGAGCAGCGCGATCCCCGGCAACTCGCTGGCTACTATCAGTTATCTGACAAAATATCGTGAATGGACGGTTACTGACGATGAAATCGAATCCGTACAGGTTTTTATCCCAGGCGAGGAGGTTGCAGCATGAATACTCCTGCAACGCTGGTTCTGGAATTTGGTGCCGGGGTGGATTCTAACGCCCTGGTTGTCCCTGAATTTGATCCTGTCCGTAATATTGATTCCTCTGGTGATCCAAAAACTTCATTTGTCATCAATGAAGATACGGATATTTATTTTCTGATTCATTTAGAGGCAGGGCTGCAAATAGAATGGATCCGCCCGACCCATGGCAGTGTGCAGGATTTGGGTATGTCTTGTCAGTTGCGGGAGGAGCGCTGCGGTTTCTCTTTTGACGATGATTCCAGATATAAGGATTTAAAATATTTTCCTGCAGAACAGCCAGCGAGTTTCTTTTATGGCAATACTCCGGTTTTGCAGCCTATCCGGGGGCGGCGTTTAACGGTGGATGGTGACAACGGTCTGCCTGCTATTGCTGATATCAGCTACAAAGTTGATTTTCATTCGTTTTTGTTTCGTGCGCCCACCGACGTTGCGATCCGCGAGGGGAAAACGGATTATCCGATTGAGATCAGAATAAAAATAGGAGTGGTGTAATGGCTGTTCGCGTTGTTTGTCATCGTCTGCCCTGTGTAATTCTTGCTGATGGAACGCCGTGCGAGGAATGTCGCCGGGCCGATCCGGTGAGTGGGCCTCTTATTTCGACGGCTGAAGTGGCTCGGGCCAAGGGAATTGCTATCCTTGATCGTGAGGGGCAGGACTGGCAACCTGTTACTGCCGAGATTCCTGCGGATAAAAATATGATGCCAGGTGATTTGATCGACAAAATAGACGAGGAGGGGCCGTATAAAGCGCAACTCGAGTCCATTACATACACTGTTAAAATCACTGATAAGGAATTCACGGCAACTGCCAGTTTGGCTATGAGGAGGGTTGCAGATGAGTAATGCAGTGCGACAGACCGGGAAGATTATTTCACGCTCTGGCCGGAATTATAGCCTGGCGTTTGATGGTGGCGGCAGATTTAGCGCAGAGTCGGATACTCAATATCCGGTTGGTGTGCGAGTTGATGTGCTGGCTGGAATTATTGTTGCGAGGGCTGGTGTTGAGCAGAAAATAAAATATTATCAGGTGTAATCGGGAATTATCCCAATTTTGAAAGAGGTTTTTTGATGCGACATTATTTGAATTTTGGTGGTGGTTTGCTGCTTGTTTGTCTGTTGCTGTTTGTTGGAGGTTGTGCTGCTCCAGAGTCTGCTGTGACCAAGCGATATGATATCGATATGCAGACCGATGATGGTCACAATGTCTTGGTGCTGGTGCTCGATGCCGACGTGGACAGCAATACGGCTGTCAGACAGGATGCCAAGACAGATGCACGAACAAAACTCGATGCTGCTTTGGCACAGAATGGCTCTACTCAGCAGAACGCACGGGATAGTGCTGGTGCTGCTATGGATGGGATAAAGAGCATCTTGGATGCAACAAACGATTCCAGACAGACGGAGAGCAATAACGACAATTCTCGCCCTGCAGCTGCAATTCCTGTGGTTGCGCCAACACAATCCGCCCTTGAAAAAGCAGAGGTGCAAAGCGGAGAGTTCAACACTACGGAAACCCACTCCCTGGAAGCGCTCAAGGGAAACAATAAAAAGTTCACCTGGTTGCCTGAAACGGGATCATATTACGGCGGGGAAATCAAGTTTAGTTTTCCCGGTTGCGCTGATCTGCTGGTGCCGGATGCGACCACGACCATCGGGGCCGATGGTAGCAAAGGGACGAATCAAGCCTATTGCTTTTGCGGGACTGATTTTCCGGTGGGATCGCATGAAAACCTGAACTATCGAGCCTCTGTTTTTGCACCTCCTGGGTGTGCTGCTGATACTGTAATTATGGCCTATAATAAGGAATAGTCATGTACCTGTTTGCTCCAGCAGAATATTTCCAGCTCAGTCCTGCAGCACACAAAGCAATATGCAATGGCTGCGGGACATCCGGCTGGAAAGGCCGCCTTGTGCCTGGGCATTTGCTCTGGCTATCTATCAAAGAGGCGTGTGATATACATGATTATATGTATCACGTTGGTAATAGCATAGCTGATAAAGAAGAAGCTGATCGAGTGTTTCTGAATAATATGCTCAGAATTGTGGAGGCTGAATCTGTGTGGTTGCTGAGGCGTTGGAGACGGCATATGGCCATTGATTATTACGGAGCTGTGCGGGATTTTGGCGGCCCTGCTTTTTGGACTGATAAAAACGATCTGCAATGCATGCAAGTGGTGATCGCCCATGCAGGTTGATAACAAGGATATCGGGGTTGCAGCGTTTGTAATCACCCAGCTCTGTGTAATATTTGGAGTTGGGCGTACCTATGGGGTGCTGATCAAACGAGTGGAGATCCTGGAGGAATCAACAACACAGTTTTTCGAAAAAGTTTCTGTCCTCGATGATGAAATTGAAGCACAGATTGACAAAAGAATGCTGCAGCTGGATTTGAAGATATCCGAGATTGATGAACGATTCATCACCGAAAACGGGGAACCTCGATATATCAGCTATAGAGCACATGACAAGATGCAGGCACATTGCCAGAATCATCTGCTTACTGAAATGAGACACCAGAGAGAGGCGGTGGAAAGGATGGACAAACAGCTGGAAAATTTAACAGGGAAGTTCGTGGCTGTCCTTGAGACTCTTGCTGTACTCAATTGTCGTTATGAAAAGCAAAGCACTAAAGAAGGGTAGAAATGCTATTTGTCAAATCAATATATTGGCTGGCTCTCAATATTTACCATGAGGCCAGGGGCGAACCACTAGAAGGTAAAATCGGGGTTGCTCATGTGGTGATCGCAAGAACCACAAAACGGAGGAAATCCGTTGTCGAGGTGATACAACAGCCTCAGCAGTTCTCTTGGTACTCGGATAACAAACCAGACGACGTCACCGACCACCATGCGTTTGAGATGTGCTTCGAGGCAGCTGCTATTGCAATGGATCAGCGATTACAGGGAAATACTATGCAGGGTGTAGATCATTACCATTCTGTTGATGTTAATCCTGGATGGAATCGACGTATGAAAAAGATTGCTGAGATTGGTGATCATATTTTTTATAGGGCTTGAAATGCACGAACTTAGAATCTACCCATATGCTTGTAATGGAAAATCATGCCACCGGTGCGAAGAACTTCTTCCGGGGTTTGTAACAAAAGAAAACGGGAAATTGTCTATCTCTGATTTTTTCCTGAAAGAGCATGACAGTTTAATAACAGAAATGCTTGAATCTTGTCCGACTTCTGCGTTGTCTCTTGATGAAATGTGAAGAAATATTGAGGCAGTGGTTGGGGGGGGCGTTTCACCTTGGGGTATGCGCTGGGTATGCCCCAAAATAAAAACGCTGTATGGTGATCCCGGCGCGATTCGAACGCGCGACACCCAGATTAGGAATCTGGTGCTCTATCCTACTGAGCTACGGGACCATGCCAAAATATGTAATCTTATAGCAATTTAAGACTGGAAAAGCTACCTGATTTTTGGCTGCCGCTGATCGTAGAATTTACTCCTTATCCTAAGGAGGTGTCAGTGCTTTTCTTATTGCCCTGGCCAAGCGAAGTGTATCAACTGGTTTTTTGATATAGTCACGAATACCAAACGACTTTGCCTGTGCTTCGTTAATCGCTTCACTAAAGCCTGTACACAGAATAATTGGCAGTTCCGGTCTGAGAGTAAGTAATGCCCTAGTCAGATCAATCCCGCTCATTTCAGGCATGGTCATATCGGTGATAACCAGATCAAATTTGTCAGGATTCTTTGTGTAGCTGGCTAATGCTTCCATGGAACTGGAGAAGACAGTCACCCTGTACCCAAGGATATCCAACACCCGCTCCAGCATACGGACAATAACCGGTTCCTCGTCAACCAGCAGTATTCGTTCATCTCCTCTTGGCAGGGGCTCGATAAGCAGTTGTCCAGTGTCCACAAGCTTTTTATTAATCACCGGCAGGTATACATGAAAAGTGGTACCCTGATTTGCTACGCTGCAAACGGTAATCTCCCCCCTGATGCTGTTTGATTATTCCATGGACGACGGACAGGCCCAGCCCCGTACCTTCTCCGGTTTTCCTGGTTGTGAAAAATGGATCAAAGATCATTGCCATGGTTAATCCATCCATGCCACAACCCGTATCACTTATTTTAAGATCAAGATAGGTGCCGTGTTCCAGCTGTGGGCAATCCTCAATGGTCTCAGCTTCCGTGACCTGTCTTTCCATTAATGAAACACTCAGGGTTCCAATTTGTCCATCAATGGCATGCTTGGCATTGGTACAAAGATTCATTAGTACCTGATGGAGCTGGGTGGGGTCAGCCAATATCATGCCGCAGGAAGTATCGATATCCTCTTTCACTTCAATGGTTGTTGGCAATGAGGATCGTAAGAGTTTGAGGACCTCTTTTATGATTATCCGGATGTCGAGGGGTTTTAACTCTTCCTCTCCCTGGCGGCTGAAGGTCAGGATTTGTTTCACCAGGTCCGCAGCTCGTGCACCGGCTATGAGAACCTGATCAAGATCATCTCTGATCGGATCATCAACGCTAAGCTGATCTTTTGCTATTTCACTGTTGCCTATTATGGCGTCTCGTTTCAGAACAACTGGTACTTTATCGGTTCTGTCTTTTTCTTTTCGATACTGCTGGATACGTGCAATATGAAGTATCAGTTCTTTAATAACATGCGGCTTTTCAATATAGCCCCAGGCACCGCTGACTATGGCTTTCTCTGCACCATCATTATCGCCTTTTCCTGTAATAATTATGACTTCAGGAGATGATGATGCATCCTTAAAGTTAGGGATATATTCCAAGCCATTTCCATCAGGTAGCTGGACGTCGAGGAGAGCGATATCATATGTTCCGGCAAGGACTTGTTCCAGCCCTTTAGAAAGTGTGTCGGCACAGTTTGTTTGATGACCGGAGAGTTGCAGCTGCCGGACAAGCATTTGCTGCAGCATTACATCGTCATCGACAATGAATATCTCAGCCATGATGAGTTGCCTCTGTGATCATTTTTGTCCACGCTCTATCCGGCGTTGTTTTTTGACTTTATACATGGCCTGATCTGCACGATGAAGAAGGGCTTCCATATCTTCCTGGGTTTCAGAGTGGGATTGCACAATCCCTATACTCAAAGACAGGGTGAAATCCTCACTGGAGGCCTTGTTCCATTGGACCAGGTTTTTCTGGAAACGGTCAGTAATGGTTTCTTTCTCCTTTGCTGAGACATCAACGAGAAGCACTGCAAATTCATCCCCCCCGAGTCGACCTATAATGTCAGTCTCTCGGTAAGTCTTCATAAGGAGTTTTGCAATTTCTTGAAGGGCAAGATCTCCTTTTGCATGACCTAAATCGTCATTAATACGTTTCATATTGTCCAGATCAGCAAAGAGCAGAAAAAGGGTGTTATTCTGGCGCTTGGCAAGGCGAAGCATTTGTTCGGAACCACGGATAAAACCACGCCGGTTCATCAGACCGGTTAGGGCATCGGTGCGGGCGAGCAGTTTTAATTGCTTTTCGAATTCCTTGCGGTCGGAGATGTCTTTAAAATCTTCTATGATTCCGATGACCTCGTTGTTGCTGTCTCGGTAGGGCGTGGCAGTAATTATACAGGGTGGAGTCCTACCATTTGGAAAATGTTTAATGGACTCGTGTTCAATCCACTCTTCACCGCCTACTGTTATGCGTTCAAGCGGACAAGTATTTGTCATACAGGAAGAAGAACCGCCAAAGACTTCGTAGCACTTGAGACCTAATAACTCCTGCTCCTCCATACCGCTCAACTGCAGGAAACGTCCATTTACCCGTAGAACATTGTGGTTTTTATCTATAACACGCATGCCACCGGCTGCAGTATTGAAAATCTGTTCTATTTCGGAATGGGATTTGGTGAGTTCTTCTTTGGTCTCTTCGAGTTTTTTGATCTGATTGAAAATTCTATTTGTGGACCAGCGATAGAGAAATAAAATAGCAAAAATAAGAATAGAGCCTATAAAGTAGGAAATAAGATAGCCCCGTTCAATATAGCTGAAGTTTGGATCTCTTGAATACCAGACCAGATATCCGATATCTGCGTTAAGGATATTTTTGAGAGGAAGAAATGACACGAGATAATTCTCTCTGGCTACCTTGGTCGTTATACTGAATGTTTCTCCATCGGGTAGTTGTATCTTTGCCTGTTTTTTAATATTTTTGTCTATCGTTGCCATAACAGGCAGGGAAATATGGTTTGGGGTTTGTAAATGCTTTGCCATCAGGTCATGGTCAAGATCTGACTTTTCCATAAAAAATTGTTTACTGAGAAAAGAACGTTGAAAATTATTCTTCCCATCGGTAACTAATTTCTTCTCTGCTATTTCTTCTTTGACCAGGAGGTAATACTCACCTTTTGCAAGCTGATAGAGGCTTTTTCGGAACTGCGGAAAGGAAACACCTGTTTCCACGCTTCCTAAAAACTTTTTCTCCACATTAAAGAGAGGATAGAGATAGCGAATGGCATAAAAATGACGCCCGAGTTCAAAACCTTCGAGGAATTGCTGTTCCTGGCCAATAAGTCGTACGCTTTCCCGTGCCTGATTTAGGTTATCCCCGAATAGTTTTGGCTTATGCATTCGTAAAAAACTATTCCCGTTGGGGAGATGAAAGTGCACATGACGGAGTTCACTTTTTGCCGCCTTGGACCTTGGATTAATTTCCATAAAGAGGTTCTGCCTCAAAGAGACTTTTTCAGCATCGGAAGCACTGCCAGCCTGCTCCATAAGTGATAGAATTGATGGCTGATTGATCTGAGTCCGAAAGAAAAAATTCGAGAGGTCACGGTAATGAGAAAGGGTGAATGCGAAGTCGTTTTCAAGCTCTAGAGAAAACTGTTGTTGGTAACTGTCTGATACCTGTTGCTTGCCATAGGAGAGCAGCCCTACGAGAATAAACTGCAACAGGACGAAAATGAGCAGGTAGATGGAAAATGGTAATTGACGGGCAAAGGTGAGCATATATTTGTGTAGTTTGTCTATGTTTTGTGTGATTTTGAACAACACTCTCTCTTCAGTACCTCATATTTGAGGGAATAAATCAAGAAGTTGTTGTTTTTTACACATTCTGACTAATGATTTTAATGCCTCCAGCTGTTCAGTTTGTGTCTGGCTGGAATAACCTTGTATTTAGGGGGGGGGGGCTCTTTGTGCCGAAAAAACGTACCAGTGCTGAATAAATGACAATTTTTACGGATTTCTACTGGTATGTGAATGAAAAAAAAGGATTCTCTTTAAACGGAATGGCCAACTATCGGAAAAATTGGGTGAAGGTGGAGGAAGCTTCACGTGGTGTTCGGTAACTGTTTATCAGTGCCTCTTTGTCTTCATATCCTAGTGCCATGCCGCAAAGTAAAATGGTTTCCTGTGGATATCCCAACGTGGTTTTAATAATTTCCGGATAATCCGCTAAGGATGCCTGTGGACAGGTCGCTAAGTTCTGATCTAAAGCTGCGAGCATTATCGATTGTAAAAACATACCGTTGTCGAGGTATGCCCCCGTCTGCATCGAAGCATTCATAAAAAACAGAAGCATCACCGGAGCATCAAAGGAACGATAATTTGCGGCCCACTGATCCAGCCGACTCTGTTTATTCCGTCGTGCTATCTTCAGAGTATCGTACATCTGTCGTCCGCAATGGATACGACGGCGTTTATACGGGTTAACCCATTCTTTTGGGTAGTACTGGTAGTCGGCATTTCCCCTTTCACCTTGTCGAAAGCTTTGTTCAATCTTTACCTGCAGCGTTTTTTTTGTCTCTCCAGAGACTACGGCTACCTGCCAGGGCTGCATGTTGGCCCCCGATGGTGCGTGGCTGGCGGCTGAAAGAATAGCATTGATTTTCTCTTCTTCAACTTCTTTGTCTAGAAAAGCACGTACGGAGCGTCGTTGTTGAAGGGCTTCGGTGGTATTCATAATAAAATTTCAGCCTGATGCTGGCGGGGTGTTAGGGGGAAGAATAAAAAAAAGCCTCCGTGTAAAAAAACACAGAGGCTCAGGTGAATCAAGTATTCTTTTTGATATTCGTCAGTTCTAACCGAAGTATCTTTCCAGCAAGCCCTTGAAAGCCATGCCGTGACGTGCTTCATCTTTGCACATCTCATGAACAGTATCATGGATTGCATCAAGGTTTTGTTTTTTGGCTTCAACTGCAAGATCTTTCTTACCCTGACATGCACCATGCTCTGCAGCAACTCGTGCCTCAAGATTTTCTTTGGTGGATGCGACAACTACTTCGCCAAGCATCTCTGCAAATCTAGATGCATGCTCAGCCTCTTCCCATGCAATGCGTTTGTATGCTTCTGCAACTTCAGGGTAGCCTTCACGATCTGCCTGACGACTCATAGCAAGGTACATTCCAACTTCAGTACATTCACCGTTAAAGTTGGCACGTAAGGCTTCGACGATTGCAGGATCAACATCTTTTGCAACGCCAATTACATGCTCATCGGCCCATGCCATTTCACCTTCGACAGCTGCTTTGAACTTATCGGCAGCTGCGCCACACTGAGGGCATTTATCAGGTGCACTATCGCCTTCATGGGTATAACCGCATACTGAACAAGTAAACTTTTTCATTATAATTCTCCGTGGTATTTATTTTAAGTTTGTAAGAATAACTATTCCCATATAATAGCTATTTCTAAGTATATTGCAAGGGAATATTTTAATGATAGGGAATAAGTTGTTAGGGCGTTGTGGTGGTAAAATTTCTTTCCAGAATGGGTTGTGTTTGTCTGAAAAGGTCTTCTGCCGTTTTGCCGCCAATGGTGTTCGGGTAAGAATTTCCAAGAATTGAAGAAACAATTTCCTGGTATTGTAAACTGGTCGGAGGTCCTGCAGGAAGGAGACGTCCTTTTTCGGTGCAGACAATTGTTTGTGATAGTGTAAGCTTCTTGAGGCTGCTGAAAAGAAGAGTGGCTGAATAGGCAGAACAATGGGCCGGGAGTTCTTTTTTTGTTAATTTCTTTTTTTCAGCATAGTGTGCATAAATAATATTTAGAATGTCAAAAGCCGCACTCAGTTGTTCAAGTGGCGAATGCGTGAGCTTTTGGAGCTGATAGTTTCGATGCTGCTGGCAGGCAAAGGCTAGTTGGGCACCGCCAAGAATAAAAACCCACCCAAGAAACATCCATATCAGAAAGAGTGGCAGAGTGGCAAAAGAGCCGTAGATTGCGTTGTATTTCGATACTCCTATCTGTAGGCCGATATAGAAATTTTGCGCCAGAAACCAGAATGCGCCGGCAAAAAGAGCACCGATAAAGGCCGGACCTGGTTTAACTTTTGTATTTGGAAAAAAGATATAAATAAGAAAGAGGGTCAGGGTAATAAAAAAGAGTGGAACGAAAAGCAGGAGTCCTGTTTCAACCAGAGGACCGGGGATTACACCGAGCACTTTGTTGAGAAGATTGTCATTTTTCAACACTGCATTAGCCGCAAAACCAAAGTTGAGTGACAGCGGCATAAGGATAAGAAAGGTGAGGTAGTCTGTAATTTTTCGAAGCAGTGATCTTCCCGATGATATATGCCAGATCGTATTCATGGAGAGTTCAATATTACTGAGGACAAGGATTGCACTGAATAGAACACCAAGTACACCGATGGTACCAAGGGTTGCAAAGTCTGTATTATCTACATATTTAAAAATTTGATCAGCTGCTGTTCGGAACTGAGCAGTGATTGCCACATCTTTCTGAGAAGGAAGAGTGGCCGTGTCAGGGGTGGTTGTGGGGCCAGTATTCGTCAGAATTTCCGGCACCCCGATATGGGTCAGGGGGGTTGTCTCTTCAAGAGTGTCAATATAGCTGTAAACCACCTGGCTTAACTCATCCCCACCACCAAGACCCTTCACCACAGCAGTACTCATTGCAAGCATGGGAACCAGTGATAAGAGAATGGTGTAGGTTAGAGCGCTTGCACGAATATTGAGATCGTTGTTGCGAAATTCTTTGAAGGTTATAAAAATAATTCGGACAAACGTGTGAATTTTATAAAGTAAAGATGAGCTGTCTGGGAGGGGGGTATTGGCCCAGTTGAGAAGTTTGTTGAAGGAGGATATCTTCTCTGTTTGCTGTTCTGACATAAGATTCGGTGTATGGAAGAGGTGATCTGTTTTGTTACTGTATGGCAAATTATGGTTTAGAACATAACCACTTATCCAGCATATTGAAAACAATATCTCTTTTGATCGGCTTGGTTATGTAATCATTCATTCCGGCTTCAATACAGAGTTCACGATCCCCCTTCATGGCATTGGCTGTCATGGCGAGGATAGGAACGTCGGTAAATCCGAGTTTTCGAATCTGTCTGGTGGCTTCGTAGCCATCCATTTCCGGCATCTGCACATCCATTAGGATAGTATCAAAATTCTCAGGAGCACTGCTGAACATATCCACTGCAATTTTTCCATTGGCGGCAACTTCCACATTATATCCGGCTTTGGTAAGAATCATATTGGCAAGTTTTTGATTGACCAGATTGTCTTCAACCAGCAGAATCCTGATTGATTGTTTGATTTCTTCCCGTACCGAATATTGAGTGACCAGTTTTGTATCAGCCTCAGGAGCTGTTTCGAGTTCACCACTCCCCAGGGTCCTTGAAAGAGTACGGAGTAGGATGGAACGTCTTGCCGGTTTATTGAGAAATGCCGTGAATCCGACATCTTTACATTTCTTGGCAATCTTTTCCGTTGAGGAGGTGTAGGCGAGAAATGGAATATCCTTACTCTTGAGAGAGGATTTCCTGATCATGGTTGCAAGTTCGAATCCGGAGATGGCTGGCATCTGCAGATCAATAATGGCAAGATCAAATGGCTTACAATCTTCTTCTGCTTGCGCCAGTGTTTCCAAGGTCTTCGTTTCATCGAGCAATGCGGTGGGTTTAATACCCGCATTTTTAAGAAGGTGCACAAGAATGTTGTTATTGGCAGCATTATCATCCACAATAAGCATTCTGGTTCCTTCAAGATCCAGTTGCTTGAGTGTTTTTGTTCGTGATATAGACGATTTACGCATTTTTGAAGTGAAGTGGAATGTTGAGCCTTCCCCCTGGACACTTTCCACCCAGACTTTTCCCTGCATTAAGCTCGCAATTTTTTTACAGATGGAAAGTCCAAGGCCGGTTCCGCCATATTTTCTGGTGGTTGTTCCGTCTTCCTGCTTAAATGCTTCAAAGATTGAGTCACATTTTGAAGGGTCAATGCCAATGCCGGTATCCCGGATAAGGCAGTGGAGTGTGAGTTCCTTTTCGGTCTCTTCTTCCACGTTAATCGTGAGTTCAAGCTCTCCTTTTTCTGTGAATTTTGCTGAATTGCCTAAAAGATTGACCAGAACCTGGCGAAATCGACCAGGATCGCCACTGATATTTGCAGGAAGGTTGTCATCAATTTTACAGAGAACTTCAATAGGTTTTCCGGCAACGCGTGGCCGAACCAGTTCACACACGTCATGCGCTGTGATTTCAGGGTCAAAATCGATATATTCAAGGCTCATCTGTCCTGCTTCAACCTTGGAGAAATCAAGGATGTCATTGATAAGCCCGAGCAGTGCTTCACCGCTTCGTTTGATGGTCTCAGCGCTGTCTCGCTGTTCTTCATCGAGCTCTGTCAGAAGAAGCATTTCTGTAAATCCAATAACACCGTTCATCGGAGTTCTGATTTCATGGCTCATAGACGCGAGGAATTGACTTTTTGCAACGGATGCAGCCTCCGCGGCAACTTTTGCCTTACGCAGTTCTTTGGTCTGTATCTCAATTTCGATTTGCAGGGTGTTGGAGTAATTTGCCTGTTGCTCCTGGATTATCTGATAGCTTTTTTCATTATCTTCCAGGGTGGACTGATATTTTTTTTCGAGGACTGAAAATTTCCGGTCAAATTGTTTTTTTTGAATATCGAGCTTTTTTTGTGCAGCTGCCGTTTCCTGGTGGCTAGTGAAGAGTCTGCAGCAGAGGCGAATGGTTTCGGCTTCAGTTGCGCTGCTTTGGTCTGTCTGTTGTGGGTGAGTGAACAGGAGTAGGGCTTTGATCTTTGGAAGAGCAAGAGCCGACCAGTTCTTCTCGGGTAGAGAGGCAATTGCAAATTCTTTGTCTTCGCTTTTTAGCAGTTTCCGAAAATTGTCAATGTTTGCCTTGTCCGGTAATGATCCGCTACTCAGGCCAGATTGTTTGCCACTGTTATCGATGCATACACAGTGGCTTTCGGGAAGGAAATTGGTAAGGAGTTGCAGCAGTTCGTCTATCTCCTGCTGATATGAAGTTACAGTGTCAAAAATCGAGAATCTATCAGCCATGATAAGTACCTAGCCTCCGTAGAGGTCCTGAGCATTACTCATTTCTTCCGGAAGATCTTCTATCAGAACTTTATATTCATCCATGTTCTCCTGCATATGGGTAACAAGATGGGTGGGAAGTTCCGGGGTGATATTTGAAAGTGCGGTATAGCCGAGTTGTCCGGTAATATATTCAGCAATCTGAATAATACCGGTCAGGCTTTCGGGGGCGTAATCACCACTTTCAAGGTGATGATCCCGTATAGCCTCCTGGATGGTTACAGGCATTTCCCAGTCAATGGTAAGCAGGTAGCCAATTTCACTATGATCTGTTCCCAAATGTTCCTGTTCATGAGTGGTAAGCGATTCACCATCTGCACATGCATCACAGGCTGCAAAAAAGTTTTCTGGGTCCACCTGTGACTCAACAATAAGTCCAAAGTCGTGCAAGATACCACAGAGGTAGGCATCGTCTCCATTGGCTTCAAAAATTCTTTCAGCAATCATCTTGGCACAAATAGAGACAGCTGCACAGTGGAGCCAGAGTTTTTCCCGGGAGAATGCCTGTGATGTGCTTTTTTCTTGGAAGATATTCTTCAGAGCATCTGTCACTGCAAGGTTATGAAGGTTCTTCATGCCAAGATACGCAACAGCGCGTCCAATGGAGTCAACCCGCTGGGAAAGTCCGTAAAATGGAGAGTTAACAAGGCGCAGTAGACGTACCACCAGGATAGGATCCATTTTGATAACATCTTCAAAATCCTTCATGGTGGAATCTTCGTCTGCAATAAGGCGGGACAGGTTAGTTACCACATGGGGAAGTGTTTTAGTGTCTTTGAACTTTCGAATGAATTTTTTTGCTTTAGACATATGGTACCTTTTAGTGGAGGATCGCTAAGCCATTATCTCTTTTTTGGTGATCGCTTCTGCCTTGACCCTGTCGAGCAGTTCTGCGAGTACGGGTTTGATATTCTCACGAATGTCTCCTGCCACGATAAGATAGAGCAGGTCATCTCCAGGGAGGAAACGTCCAGTCAGGGCCTCTGTAACAATATCAAAGATTCCTTCACGCGTAAGAAGCTCCTGGCGAATAGCTTCGATTTTTTCAAGATCAGGAGTAACTTCGAGTGCAACAACCGTTTTTTTATTATCAGCTCGGGACCACCCACGGACGGTACCATTATGCATGAGGATCATTCCGACATTATCATTGAATCCCGGCTGTTTTTTCATTTCTGCAATACGTTTTGAAATATCCATTGTAAACTCCTTATTAATACGAATTTATTTTAATTTAATATGGCACTCTGAGTGTTCTCAGATAGCCTTCACAATCGGAATTGTCAACCGTTGTGAGGGTTGAAGTCTGCTGAAATCAAGGTCTGCATTATATTTTTTTAATAACCAGAAGGGAAGGTCGAATTTTTTCCTGCAAATTTCCCATACAGTATCCCCTTTTTTGACTTTGTATGAATTGACTCCAACAATTTTATACGCACTAAAGAAATCTTCCTCAGTTTCGAGGTGAAAGTCAAATCGTTTTTCTTCAAATTGTTTGGCAGACACCTTTTTTAAGGTGATTTTGATTTTCTCATCGGGCTGTAGTTTACGACTTTTTGAAAAATTGTTTAGCTTGCGAAGTTCCGGTACCTGGATTTTTAGCCAGTCTGCAAGAAGACGTAAGGATTCATCTGGCTGTACTATTATAATTCCAAGTTTTGCATTGTTCCCCTTATGGGAGCGCTGAACGCCAAGTTCTCCTAGCACAACACTTCGGGCTTTCTGGATATTTTTCCATGTGGGTTTATTCTTTTTGCTATCGCTAAGTGTCGGCAGAGTGTTTGCTTGGGTTGCAGTGGGCTTTTGGGCTTTTTGGCTGGAAACCTTTTGTTTTGTAGAACGGATAGTTTTTGAAGATTTTGATCGTGGGGCAGTATCGGGGATACGCAGGTTCTGGCCAATAAATATGGCTGCATTTTTATCAAGATTATTGGCACGTCGTAATGATTTGAGGCTGACCCGGTATCTTTCTGCGATTTTTCCGGCAGTATCGCCGCCGCGAACCCGGTGAAATTTTGTTGGTTTCTGTTTCTGGTGATAGATTTGAGCAGGTACCCTGCTTGCAAGTTTTTTGTTCTGGTTGTTGTAGGGGAGAAGCAGTGTGTATCCTTTAGGGATATATTTTTTTCCCTGAAGTACAGAACGTCTCAGAGCGGGGTTAAACTGCTTCAGAGTTTTTTCTGATATCTTAAAATGTCTGCAGATGTCACGGGTGGAGATGTAAGCGGGAAGGGTGAATCTTAAGGTGGCAGGAGGGGTGTGTTGGTGTACAGAGGGGTCTTTCTCAAGTCTCTTTGCAACCCGCACGGCTGCTAGATATTCGGAGTAAAAATTTCGCGATGCAAATTTGAAATGTCCTTTTTCGTAGTGGGTGAAAATTTGTTCATAACTGCCATGGGCTTTCTTCGCACGAGCCATTCCTGCAGGGCCATAATTATAGGCTGTGAGAGCAAGTGGCCAGCTGCCAAGGCGTTTGTAATTTTTTTTGAGGAATTTAGCAGCGGCATGGCTTGCCCGTATGGGATCCTGTCTTTCATCAATAACGTAGTTGATGGTAAGGTACTGTTTTCCGGTGGATCTGGTAAATTGCCAAATCCCGGATGCACCAAATTTAGAATATGCCTTGAGATTAAAAGAAGATTCCACATGGGGAAGGTAAGCAAGGTCCTGTGGCAGTCCTTGATCTTTAAATATTTTACGAATTTTAGCCATATAGGCTCCCGAGCGAATCACGCCTTCCAAAAAGCGGTCTTTCTGGCCAATCTGGACACGAACAGAATCTGCTGCTTTTTGTAAACGCCTGCGACTGCTTTTTCCAAAAAGAGCTGCCACCCGTTTTTCATCTCTGGTTCTGGGGTGTACGCCCTTGGCGAGTTGATTCAGGATTTGAGTATATTTATTCTTAATCCCTTTGATAAGTGGGCGGTTAATTTTCGAAGCACCTGGTAGGCGATGGCTGAAAATAGGGAGTACTTCATATACTATACCAAGATTATTTGAATCATGAACCACGGCCTGGCTGGTAGAGTATTGACTGTAGATTTTCTCCCAGAACTGAACGTTTTTGCTAATTACCGGGTAATGGGGAAAAGGGTTTGCAGCAAAAATCGATAAGGGGTAAAAAAAAATAAAAAGCAAGAGACAGCCACTAAAGGCAAGCTGCTTTGAAGCACCTGACAGTGGCAGAAAAAGAGTTTTATAAGAGTAGAATGCCCGCATTATATACAATGGTTTGTTTGTATAAGGAATAAAAGCCTGTGTAGGGAAAAGCACACAGAATAATATGAGAATGATAAACACTTTAATTGCATTTAGCTCTATTAAATCATAAGGAGTAGTTGATGTATACACCAATTTTGGCAACCTTGGGATTTATCCTTTCAGAGGATAGGAAGAGTGTGTTGTTGGTTCATAGAAATAAGCGATCCGAAGATCAGCATCTGGGAAAATACAATGGCCTTGGGGGCAAACTGGAACCGGATGAAGATGCGCTGTCCTGCCTGAAGCGTGAAATCTATGAGGAAGCAGGTATTGAATGTATTAAAATTGATCTGCGGGGGACAATTAACTGGCCAGGGTTTGGCTTGAATGGTGAGAACTGGTTTGGGTTTATTTTTTTGGTGACAGAGTATCGTGGTAACCCTGCGACATCAAATGAGGAAGGTGATCTGCACTGGAAACGGATATCAGAGCTGCCAGAGCTGCCGATGTGGGAAGGAGATAAACATTTTCTTCCCCTTGTTTTTGATTCAAACCCCAGTCCTTTTCATGGTCATATGCCCTATAAAAACGGGTCACCTTCAGGCTGGCAATATTCACGATGCTAGCAGGCTTGCAATAAAATAAATCGCGGGTATAATTGTCCTGTATTCTAAATTACACGTATTGTTATATATTATATTTATAGTGGAGTATTTGTTATGACTGAAGAAAATGAGCTTGGCCGACTTGAAAGATTTGTTTCAACATTACTTGAGAAATTCAATGTACTGCAGGCTGAAAACACGGATTTGACTGAACGTTTAGAGCGACGTGAGGCAACCATTGAGACTCTGCAGGATGATCTTGCCTCTATGAAGAATGAGCGTGGTGATATCTCTTCAAGGGTAAGCAGTTTGATTGGTAAAATTGAAGAATGGGAATCTGAAAGCGGAGTTCCTGCGGAGAGTGATAGAGAAGCTGATAAATCATCCGATTCCGTAGTTCAGGGTAATTTGTTCTCGGTGGAAGCCCAGAACAATACAAATGAATAGGTTACAGTTCAGCGTTTTGGCCAATCCTCAGATACTGGCTGATGAATGACTAGTATTCAATCTATAAAAGTTAACCCTGTATTTACTGCGAGGTAGAGCTATTGGAACGACTTGTTCGTTTTCAACTTATAGGAATTGAGTTTGCCTTTTATACCGGTGCGCCGGAAGAAGAGGTTGACGAGATTATCAAGATGGTGACGGATCTGGTGGAGGAAAATTGTTCCTCCGGAGCTTCCGGAAGCGTTGCTGTTGGCAAGGTTGCAGTTCTGGCAAGTCTCAATATTGCCTCGAGGTATGTCGAATTAAAACGTGACTTTAAGAACTATAAGCAGGAAACTGAAAAGCGATTGGCTCGATTGGGCGAACAGATTCATGAGGGACTTGAAGAAGAAAAGAGGCTTTCAGGAAGATAATATGTTTTTTTTCGAGAACTTTGCTATACTAGGTTGAAATAAGAAGAGTTTATAGTTTTCCCTGGCCTGTTGGTGATCTTCAGTGTTGTTGAGCCAACTCTCTTAAAAAGGGTAACTCCGCTGTATTTTGAAGGAAAATCGCTTGCGAATTCCCCGACGGATATATGAGGCTGCCCACCTATACTATAGGTTTAATATTCCTGAAGACACGGCAGGGTGGGGAAATTTATTATATCAGAGCAATGCACTGTGATTTGACATTGTTTCTGTTTGCATATTCCGAAACGTCTTTGCAGTATATGTGAGGACTTACGGAAATTACCGACAGAATTGACTGCGGTTGGAATAAAGAGTTTCTGGAAGGAAAAAGAAAACAGGAAGAACAGAGTCTGTCTATAATACTGGCTGACGGCTGCTTGAATAAAGAGCCGATTTTACATATAGAGAAGAAATTACGTATTTGTGTATGTGTGGTGGTTCTGTAAAAGTCCGTGACCTTGCTATTCATGTGTAGCAGGAAACTCAGGATAGAGTGAAGTACAGAATGAAGGGTTGTGGAAAATATTGATTTTCGCGGATCCATCATGTGTGTTGAGCATTTTTTTTCGCATAGCAGATCGATTGTCGCGTTCGCTGGATATGGTGGACGTGAAATTTCTCCGGCTACATGAGTAGTTATGTAGCTTACTTCGTGTTGTTTCCTATTTCTAAATCCCTTTTTTTTCGAAGGGATCCTCTACTTACTCCCGTTTCACTGGTCTGTTCAATTGTGTTGTTACGGGGGAGTCTTTGTGGATTTTCAATTAATTATATATCTTGGTGTGGGGCTTGTCGCTGGTATTGTGGCAGGAGTGTTACTGCGAAAACGGCTTGTTGAAGGCCATGAGGCTAATATTAATTCTCAGGGAAAACTGATTATTGAGACAGCCATTTCTCAGGCCGAGCAGATAAAAAAAGAATCGTTGTTAAAGGCAAAAGAAGTAGCCTATAAACAAAAACAGAATGCACAGGAAGAAATCAGCAAGGAAAAGCGGGACCTGAAAGAAGAAGTTCAGCGTCTTGGACAGAAAAAAAGCCAGCTGAAGCAAGAGTGGGGCACTCTCGATAAACGTAGAAAAGAACAGGAAAACCATTCTTCCCATTTAGAAAATCGGGAAAAAGATCTGCTGGAAAAAAATAAGGAAGTTGATCTTCTTATTGGCAAGCAGCGATATGAGCTGGAAAAACTTTCGGGATTGAGCCAGGATGAAGCGAAGAAAATGCTTATGGAGTCTCTTGAAAGTGAGGCTCGTATGGAGGCTGCAAAACGTTTAGCTCAGATTGAAAATGAGATGAAAATGGAGGCTGATCGCAAAGGAAAAAATATCCTTGCGCTGGCCATATCCCGTTATGCTGGCGACTACGTCGCTGATAAAACCGTGTCCATGGTGCCTTTGCCAAATGATGAGATGAAAGGACGTATTATTGGCCGTGAAGGAAGAAATATCAGAGCCATTGAAGCTGCCACCGGTATTGACATTATTATTGATGACACTCCGGAGGCTGTAATTCTTTCAGGGTTTAATCCAGTTCGGCGTGAGGTTGCTCGTCTTGCCCTGTTGCAGCTTATCAATGATGGTCGTATTCATCCCGCCCGGATTGAGGAAGTTGTAGGTAAGGTAACCCAAGAGCTTGAAGTTGTGATGCGTGAGGCTGGTGAACAGGCCACCTTTGATGTTGGAGCTCATGGTGTTCATGTTGAATTGATCAATCTTCTTGGTCGCTTAAAATTCAGAACCAGTTATGGCCAGAATGTACTGCAGCATTCCCTTGAAGTTGCCTTTCTTTGTGGAATTATGGCAGCTGAGCTCGGAATTGATGTGAAGATGGCGAAACGTGCTGGGTTACTCCATGATATAGGAAAGGCAGTGGATCATGAGGTTGAAGGCTCCCATGCCGTGATCGGTAGTGATCTTGCTAAAAAGTATGGTGAGTGCGAAGAAGTTGTGTATGCAATTGGAGCTCACCACGAGGATCAGCCGCCGCAATCTGTGCTTGACGTGCTTGTACAGTCAGCTGATGCCCTTTCAGGGGCACGGCCTGGTGCTCGTAAAGAGATGCTGCAGTCATACGTAAAACGGCTTGAGGATCTGGAAGCTATTGCAAGTTCCTTTGAGGGTGTTGAAAAATCCTACGCTATTCAGGCTGGTCGTGATCTCCGTATTATTGTTGATTCACAAAAGGTGAAAGATGGTGCAGCAACCCTGTTGAGTCAGGATATTGCAAAGTCTATTGAAGAAAAACTGACCTATCCCGGACAGATTCGGGTAACAGTTATTCGCGAGACTCGTGCGGTTCAATACGCTAAGTAGAGAGTAACTATTCAGTGTCAGTCCAACTATCAGGTTCACGCTGAATAATTAAATAGAGAACGATTGATTATTTTTTGAATATATAAAATGGCAAACATAGAAGAACAGATAGCCCTGTTGGAAAGGGGAGTTGTTGACTGTATCAGTCATGATGAATTAGTAAAAAAACTCAAAAAATCTGAAAAAACCGGTGTTCCCCTTAGGGTGAAAGCAGGGTTTGACCCAACTGCTCCCGATCTTCACCTGGGGCATACGGTGCTGCTCCAGAAATTAAAGCATTTTCAGGATTTCGGGCATGATGTCTTCTTTTTGATAGGTGATTTTACCGGAATGATAGGAGATCCTACTGGGAAATCGGAAACTCGTAAGGCACTGACTCGTGAAGATGTTGCGGCGAATGCTGAAAGCTATAAGGAACAGGTTTTTAAAATTCTTGATCCTGATAAAACCAAAGTTGTTTTCAACTCCGAATGGCTTTCCAAACTCGATTCTTTTGATATGATTCGTCTTGCATCAGAGTTGACCGTTGCCAGAATGCTTGAACGTGAAGATTTTAAAGTCCGTTTTCGTGAGGGGAATCCCATTTCCATTCATGAGTTTATGTACCCGCTTATTCAGGGGTATGATTCTGTTGCACTTGAAGCAGACGTCGAACTTGGTGGCACTGATCAGTTGTTTAATCTATTGATGGGACGAGATCTGCAACGCTCAAGAGGGCAGGCGCCCCAAGTGGTTATGACTCTTCCGCTACTTGAAGGACTTGATGGTGTTCATAAGATGAGTAAGTCGCTTGGAAACTACATTGGCGTTTCTGAGCCCGCCAATGATATCTACGGGAAAGTACTTTCTGCTTCCGATGATCTTATGTTTCGTTACTATGATCTGCTGAGTGATCTGACTCGTGATAAAATCGCTGCTTTGAAAGCTGAGATGGAATCGGGTGCTTTGCATCCTAAAGAGGTTAAAAAACAACTGGCTCGTGAACTCACCGCCCGTTTTCATTCAGATGAAGCTGCACAACAGGCTGAAGAAAATTTTGAAAAGGTGTTTAGAAAGGGCGGGTTGCCGGACGATATAGAGGAGAGGAAAATTCACTCAGAAGAAGATATCTGGTTGCCTCAGCTTCTAGTCGACCTTGAAATGGTTAAATCAACTTCAGATGGGCGTCGTATGGTTAAGCAGAATGCCGTATCGCTTGATGGAGAAAAGATAACTGATATGAAGACCAATGTTAGTCCCAGTGGTGAATTGCTCGTGAGAGTGGGGAAACGCCGTTTTTGTAAGGTAGTATTTGAATAGCTTCTCAGGAAAACAATAAGACAAAAAAAAGCCCGTTGGAATATGTTCCAACGGGCTTTTTTTTACGTTTTTGAAACTTAAAAAACGGTCGTGTTAAGCAGGTGAGCTTAGTTTACCAGTGCTTCAGAATCACTGTTGCTGCATTCGCTGCAAATTCCGGAGAATTCAATATGATGTCCAAGAACCTGATAATGACTTAGGTCAGCTGCTGTCTTGTTAATATCAGACATAACTGGAAGTTCAATATCATCTACCTTACCACAGCTGAGACAGCGGATATGGTAATGAGGGACGACGGTGGCGTCGAAACGTTTTTGGGTTCCACCAACTTCGAGTTTCAGGATAATTCCGGTTTCAGCCATAAGCTCAAGATTTCTATAAACCGTTCCCAAGCCAATACGAGGGAGACGTTTTCTGACCATGTCATAGACTTCATTGGCTGTTGGATGGGAGGTGACCTTTCCAAGTTCTTCAAGAATGATTTGACGCTGAGTTGTTAAACGCATTTGGGGAGTAAGTTGCATTGTGGCTCCTTGTAAATAGTGAGTGGTAATTATTCTTGAAGAACAATGTAGATCAATTCACACATATATCAAGAGAAAAATGCAAATTTAATTGACATAATTTGAGAAAAAGCCTTGATCTAAGTCAAGAAAAAGCAAAAAAAACGAATCTTCCTAACGAATTGCGGGGTTGTAATAACCAAGTTGTAATTGGGGGAATTCGGTGGTTATTCTTTTAAGCCACTGTCTCATACCCATAGAAATGATTGAATGGTCAATGTTAATGCTTTGCATGTACCATTCTGGATCCATGTTCAGGTTTCGTAATTGGATACGATCTGGTTGGAAAGTGTTAAGGAGGGAAGCCAGGGCATCAAATTCTTTTGTGGAATCTGTGAATCCTGGAAGAATGAAATAGTTTAAAGAGACAAAACCACCTTCTTCTTTCATTACCCGAATAGATTCGAGTACATCGGAAAGGGTAAAGTTTTGTGGTCGGTAGTACTTGTTATGATGGAATTCCTGCGCGGAGTTGATTGATACACGCAGACTATCAAGTCCCGCCCCTGCCAGACGTCTGATTGCTCCAGGAAGGCTGGCATTTGAATTAAGGTTGATTGTGCCGCGATCTGTTTTTTTGCGGATTGATACGATGGCTTTTTCAATGGTATCTGCTTGAAGGAGAGGCTCTCCTTCACATCCTTGCCCAAAACTCACTATGGCGCTGTCTGCTTCCTGAAGATGAGGAATGGCGACCTGCGCTATTTCTGCAGGAGTGGGCACAAATTGGATCCTGTCCTGTGTTGCAGAGCATTTCCCTGAAGCCTGGAGAGATATACAGCCAATACACCGGGCATTACATGTCGGAGAAGTTGGTAGAGGTGCCTCCCAACGACCAAGAAAGTAATTTCTGGCAGCGGGACATGCATAAGTAAGGCAGCACTTACCCAGATGTTGGATAAGTCTGTTGTTTTTATTGTTTTTAAGTTTTTTGGCCGTTTTTGAGTTAATTTCATTCTGGTTGAACTGAGCACTGTCTTGACGGATATCATTATCACTGCGAAAGGCAGTTGTCCAGAATCTGTCGTCATACCAGCCAATTGCGGTATAGGCAAAGAGAGGGAGACGGGGGGCGTCGGCCGTGGTCTGGTAGGCGCTGTTCAGTATGGCGGTATGGGCAGGAGACATAAAAGCTGCCACCGCCTGAATAGCTTCGCCTGAAAAGGGATCTTCTTCAACAAGAAGAGGCTCTTTATTGTTCAGGTCGCATCCAACGGGAAGACGACCTGGCAGAACAAAGAGTTCACTGCCTTCAGGGAGAGGAATAAAATCTTCTTTATCAGGAAGTAACAAATTTCCTGCACTCATGCCTGCGGCATACAACTCAGGAAAATCTTTTATATTTCCCTGAGCATCGGCATAGACAAGAGAAGGTTGGCCTGCGGGATGGATCACTGTTGAGGTCGTAAGACTTTGAAAATGGAATCTATGGCACGATAAATATCAAGGTCTTCACCAAAGACATCTTCTATGGCCGGGTTTTCTATAAGATCCTCAATAATATACCCTGTGAGATAGAGGCTCAGTATGTTAGGGTCAGGAATAAGCGTTCGTATCGGGGCAATCTTTAATTGAATATCAAAGTCCTCCATCTCTGGGAGACTTTTGATGAGGCGGACAAAGGTATCACGAACATCCTGAACTGAATTGATTTCAAGGACCTCACGATCTATAAGCCTTTGAGTGACCCGGGTTGCAAATTCTTCAGCGTTATCCCGAGCTTTATTAAGGATAAAACGTCTTTCTCTTTCTCGTTTTCTGTCAATGGCACGGATTGTTTTATCCGTAGCATTGGTCGCACTTATATGAGCTTTGGCCATTCTATTTACCTCTGGAGGAAGCTGTAGATCAAATTTTTCTAAAAGTTACAGTATAATCGAGAATCTTCCAATCAAAATATTCATTCGTTGCTATTATACAGTCCGGCAAATGCATCCATTGTGGCCTGCAGTGTTGATGGAAGCTTGAGCTTGTATTTCTGAAGATATTCAGCTGCCATTCTATGGGTGTTAAATATTGGAATATTTAAACAAAGATTCATAATAGCCTTGTCAATTATAAGAGAGCGAGAGCTATCTTTATAGAATTCCTCAAGTACAGTGGGGAGTAGTTCGTAAAAAGATGCAGAATCTTCAGCATAGAGCAGGGTATCTGGAGATTCACTGAGATCAGCCTCATTCACTGGACCCTCATGGCCAAACTTCCATCCGGTTTGACCCTCGTGGTACCCCTCAACCCACCAGCCATCCATAATGGAAAGGTTGGGTACACCGTTCAAGGCAGCTTTCATACCGCTTGTACCGGACGCTTCAAGAGGGCGTTTTGGATTGTTGAGCCAGGTGTGAACCCCTGCAACCATCAGTTTGGCAATGTGCATATCATAGTTAGGAATAAAAATAAGATTAACCAGCCCTTTGCTTTTGATATGCAGTTCTTGCTGGTAATCAAGGATAAGCTTTATAACCGATTTGCCGGGTTCATCCGCCGGATGAGCTTTCCCTGAAAAGATAAAGTTCATTGGCCAGTTGTTGTTGACTGCAATGGAACAGAGTGTGTCAATATTATCAAAAATCAGATCTGCACGCTTGTAGGTGGAGAAACGTCTGGCAAACCCAATGGTGAAAACGTTTGGCGTGAGTTTTGTCGTATCGTCAATGATATTTGAATAGTGATTCGGAGGATCAATCCATGTGCTTGACATCTGGTTGCGATGGTGAAGGAGCATGGAGTTGATGTACTTGTAAAGTATTGCAGAATCTTCTTCCCAGGCACGAAGCAGGTATGTTCTGAATTGTTTATTATCTTTAAGTTTTTTGGCGTTCTGCAGTACTCCCGGGTTGTTTCTCCAGTTGCTGAGTTCCGGAAAACTGTCAAAGAGCTCGGCTCGGGCATCGCTGATCCAGGTCAGGTGGTGGACACCATTGGTTATGGCCGTAATCTTGCTAGCAAAACCAGGGAATTGTTTATGGGTAACATCCCTGTGCAGTCGGCTAACACTGTTCGCTGTACGGTTAACACGCATGGCAAGGGTGGTGAAGTTGTAGGCATGTGGCTCATCATCATCATGGGCCAGTAATTCCAGAATATGCCTGCATGATTTATGACTGATTCCAGCATAGACGGATTTGTTAAATCGATCATGGCCAGCTTTCACCGGGGTATGAATGGTGTAGACCAGGCTTTTGGAAACTTTATCGGCCGCAGCAAAAATCTGATCATCGGTTGCCTTGGTGAGATCGGGGTTGTGTAGGCTACTTTGGAGTTCTTCGGCTATCAGTTGGAGGGCCACCACAACACCATGCTGCTCATTGAGATGAAAAGTGCTTGATGTTATCCCAATAGCCTCCATGACAGGAAGGATTCCGGTTCCAAGCATCCTTCGCTGGGTAGCTTTGATAATTGATGATTCCGAGTTGTACAGTTGTCCGGCAGCATCCCGGATGGGAGCTGGGTTATCTTTTTGGGAGAAGTCAAGAAGTAGTTCAGGAACGAAGTAATCGAGATTGTGGTTTACTTCCATCTTCATCCATACCTGGGCCGATGCCATAGTTTCCTGGTCATATTCATTGAAAAATGGAATCTGAATTTCAAGGGGTTCCTCTGGGTTCTCAGGATTGCGAAGGAGGTAGAGTCCCGCTGTTTCTTCAGGGTGCCACTCTACACTCTGAGATATCTGGCCGATCTTGGAATCAACAATTTGAGAAAAGTACCCATGTCTATAGAGCAGGCTTACGGCAACCACAGGAATCTGGCAGTCTGCGAAACTTTTTAAGGTATCACCTGCCAATACTCCGAGTCCTCCACCATAGCAGGGTATCTTCTCTGGCTCATGGAAGAGTTTCTTGATAAATACTTTGGTTTTTGAGTCCATGCTGTCTGTTTTCTCAAGATTCATCAGGGTGTCTTTGATGGGATGGAAAACATCGGGATCTGCTCCAATTTCCATGGATATATAGACAACTGAATTTGAGTCAGCGTTGGTAAGATTGTTCCAGACAGTATCAAATACTTTCTGGGAGACGCCAAAGAATGTTCCAAACTTATTTTTTGCTACAAGGTTGTGGGGGGCTAGATTTGTATCAACGGGCTTGCTCACTTGCATAATAATATATATGGCTAATTGTTATTGAGGCTATTTTTTAATAGTGTGTATTGCGATTATATCGCTGTTATCTGGATCACAGCTGCTTTTTTATTTGTGATTTTGTACCCTAGAGACCTGTGTTCTATTTTACAAGTACAAAACATCTGGAATCAAAAAAACAAACGCTTTCCATCTTATCATGGAGTGGGGGAAAACGTCTGGTATTTTTTATTAAATAAAAGTAGAATCAAAAAGTGATTTTGAGTGATTGGAATATCTTATAATATTTACGTTACTTGAATATGGAATGGACTTTGAGGCTCGGAGGAAAGTATGAGTAGTCGAAACGCTCTCTATTACGGATTGGTTCTGTTTTGTACAATATTTGTATTGTCAGCTTGCAGCAGTAAAAAAACTGACGATGAGAGTTTACTCCCCGATGTTGATCCTGCCGCTATTGGTCAGGAAGAGTCGCTGGAATCAAAATCCATAGGAATAATGGAAGGTCGGACTACGGGACCTATGTTGCCAGTTTATTTTGGCTTTGACAGTTATTCTATTCGTGCCGATCAGGCTCCAAGGATGAAGGTAAATGGTGATTTTTTAAAAGATCAGCAAGATACAAAAATCAGAATTGAAGGGAATTGTGATCCCCGAGGTACGAGGGAGTACAATTTGGCTCTTGGTGAAAAACGTGCAATAGGTGCAAAAAAATTCCTTGTTAATCTTGGGATTGCCTCCGATCGAATTTCCACCGTGAGTCTGGGAGAAGAAAAAATATTGCTTCATGGCCATGATGAGATGTCATGGGCGCAAAATCGTCGTGATGATTTTGTTGTTGAGTAATTAGTCAGTACCTATCGATAACTGAGGCATTTTTGTCTAAATCGAGGCGCGAGGAGAATTTTACCACAGGCATATAATTGATATTCCGAGGATAAAATTTCCACAGCAACGAAGAGTTAGACAAAAAGGGCCATTTAGAGGCAGGCACTAGTTAAATTTATGGGTAATTCCTACAAACAGGAGAAAATTTGATGTTGAAACGCGTAACGTTAGTAGTCGCTTTGATGGTATTTACTGGTTTTGCTTTTAATGGCACTGTTGCTCAAAGTGCTGAGACGCAGAAAATGGGTGTGATGAATATCCAGAAAGTTCTTCTTGAGTCAGTTGCTGGAAAAAAAGCAGCAGACATCTTAAAGAAAAGAGATGGCGAATTAAAAACTCAGTTTATGGCCGAAGAGACGGTAATTAAAGCTTTGCAGCAGGAAATTGAAAAGAAACAAACTGCCTGGAGCAAGGATAAGAGAGATGAAAAAACACGTGAGTTTCAGTTGAAAGTGCGTGAATTGCAATCAAAAGGAAAGGATGCACAACTTGAGTTGAGACAACTGCAGGCAAAAGAACTTGAACCTATTATGACAATGCTGCAAACAGTTGTAAAGGGCTATGGGACCAAGCATGGGTTTACTGTTATCCTTGATTCCACCGCCAGTGGTCAATCCAGTGTTTTGTTTGCAGATCCCAGCATTGATATTACTAAAGATATTGCAAGCGAACTTGATAAGCGTCTGAAGTAAGAGAACGATTGCTTTTCTGAAATACGGCTGTTTATAAACGATGCAGAGGATTGATCCTCTGCATCGTTTTTCTTTGTCCGGATAAAAAATATGCAACCATTAGAATTTATAAAATTTACTCCTCGAACAAACTGTGGCGAGTGTGGCTATGCAGCATGTCTGGCTTTTTCTGCTGCAGTGACAAAGGGCGGTGAAAACCCCGAGAAATGTCCCTATGTTGATATGTCACAGCTTGGAGATGAATTCTCCGGGACAGATAGGGGCAAAGATGGTCTTGAAGGTGTTGGCAAGTTGCTTGATGAAAAGGATCTTGCTCTGGTCGCCTACCTGAAGAAAAAGACAAGCGGAATTGATTTTAGTAAGGCTGCCGAGGCCATTGGCTGTACCTGGTCAGGACCTGAAAAGGATTGTCTGCTGCTTCGGTTTCTTGGTTCTGATGTGGAACTGTCCCATAATGGTATTCGTATTGACGGCAAAGAAGTTGAAGATCCCAGGGATCAGATTCTTCTCTATAATTATGTGCATTTCGCCGGTGGTGAGGAACCTGAGCAGGAGTGGATAGGCATGGAGTCTTTGCCCAATTCCATTTCCAAAGTGCGTACTCTCAGGGTCTATTGTGAAGAGAGGATTGCTGCCTATTTTACCGATAAAACAGATCTTCTTATAGAAAAAGCTGTTGCACTCGGAGCAATACGTCAAGAGAGTCCTGAGCAGAGTTGCAGTGCAGCTTTTTTTATTCCGGCTCTACCGCGCTTGCCGCTCTTTGTACTTTTTTGGGATGAGGACAAGGAGGATGGCTTCCCTGCAAAAGTTAAAGTCCTTTTTGACCGGAAAGTGAATGATTTTCTCGATATTGAATCATTGGTTTTTGTTTGTGAACGAATGGCTGAACACTGGGTGAAAGAATAATATGACATCAGAACTTTCAGAGCTGGTTGGAGCAATTGGCGGAAAAAAAATATTGGTGGTTGGTGATATTATTGTCGACCATTTTATATGGGGAACGGTGAGTCGTATTTCGCCGGAGGCGCCTGTTCCTGTAGTGAATGTTACAAAAGAAGAGTTTCTTCTCGGGGGCGGTGCGAATGTTCTTCACAATATCTATTCTTTAGGTGGAACAGCGGTGCTTTGCGGTATTATCGGGGATGATGAAATGGGAAGGCGTCTCCAGGATCTTCTGCATATACTCGATGCTTCAACTGACGGTCTTGTGAAAGGGAAACGTCCCACCACTGTGAAAACCCGTGTTGTGGCCCAGGGACAGCAGGTTGTCCGTTTTGACAGGGAACACACACGAGCCCTTTCGGAATCAACCGTTGCTCAAATAACAGCTTTTCTAGGGGCTAATTTGTCAGATTTTGATGCCATTATTGTTTCAGACTATTACAAAGGGGTTATAGGAAAACCTCTGATGGAACAACTTCTGGCTCGTGTTGCCCAGGTTGAAGAGGAGAGTGGTAAAAAAATCCCGGTGATTGTTGATCCCAAGCCGAGCGAACCGGAACGCTTTTATGGCGCGTCTCTTATCACGCCAAATCATATGGAAGCAGAAAAAATGTCCGGCATAGCCATTGAAAGTGTCGAAGATCTTAAGCGTGCTGCAGATCGTCTTCTTGAAAAGGCAGGGTGTGAGGCAGTGTTGATTACCCGTGGAGAATCGGGTATGGCACTTCAGGAAAGAGGTAAAGAACTGGTTTCCATCCCGACTACAGCCCAGGCTGTGTTTGATGTGACAGGGGCTGGAGACACCGTGATTGCGGCTCTTGCTCTTGGGCTTGCAGCAGGTGCAAGCTATGCCGAAGCAGCGTCTCTTGCAAATATCGCAGCAGGAGTAGTGGTTGGTAAGATTGGAACAGCCACCGTGGACCAGGAAGAACTTCTTGGTGTGCTCCACGGAGAAAAAATTGTGGAAACAACATTCAGTAGTTGTTGATAAAGGAAGATGGTGTCGTAAAAACGCTTCATTTGCTTCGTTGGTGCGCCTCGCATATGAAGTTTTTTCGAAGTCTTCGCTTATCTACTTAGTCATCACAAAATGTACTCTTTTTAAGAGTTGATAAAGGAAAATAATGTCTAGTAAAAGTATGACCGGTTTCGGTCGTGGTGAGGCAGATACCGAAGGACGGCAATGGGTTGCAGAAATCCGTTGCGTTAACCATCGATATCTTGATCTGAAAATTAAGTTACCAAGAGGCTATGCAGGTCTTGAAGAACGGGCACGAAAAATGGTTTCCGAAACCCTGCAGCGTGGTCGGGTTGATGTTGTATTAAGTGTCAATGGCGATTTTTCTGATCTCCACAAAATAGAAGTAAACAGCGGGCTTGCTGCGACCTATAATGATGCCCTGACAAATCTTGGTACGTCACTTTCTCTTGAGAATGATACAACGCTCACTAAACTTGCTTCATATCCCGATGTTCTTATTTTAAAACAGAAGGAAGAGGATCTTGATGCGGTATGGCCTGTTATGGGTGATGCCCTGCAGTTGGCGGTTGCAGCCTGCGATACCATGCGGATTCGGGAAGGTGATGCGATGGCAGCTGATCTCTATCAGCGCCTGGAAAATTTTGCTGCCGTTGTCCAGGAAATTGGAGGGAGTATTCCAGAACTGTTACAGCGCAGAGAGCAAAACCTGAATGAACGGCTGCAGAAATTACTCGACAGGGTGCAGCTTGATCCCCAGCGTTTGGCCCAGGAAGTAGCTATCCTTGCCGATAAGACCGATGTTACTGAAGAGATTGTTCGTCTCGATAGTCATATTAATCAGTTTAGAGAATTTCTCGCCTCCGATGAGGCGACGGGAAGAAAGATAGATTTTCTTCTTCAGGAGTTTCTGCGTGAGGTCAATACCATGGCCTCTAAAATTAATGATGCTGATATTGCTCATCTCACCGTTGATCTCAAAGCAGAACTTGAGAAGATGAGGGAGCAGGTACAAAATATTGAATAGGAACGCATCACCATGCAGCTTATAAATATCGGATTTGGTAATACGGTGATGGTTGAACGTATTATTGCAGTCATTAATACCGGTTCCTCTCCTGCCAGAAAATTAAAAGAACTGGCAAAAGAGACAGGACAACTGATTGATGTTACCGAAGGGAGACGGACACGTTCACTGCTGGTAATGGATTCAAATCATGTTATTCTTTCTTCCATTCAACCAGACACCATTAATCAGCGGTTAGCAGCACTCCAGCTAAGTCCTCACCTGAGAGATGCAATAAAAGGGACAGGAGACTGATAGTAATGACACAAGCCGGACAGCTTTTTATTCTTTCCGCCCCATCGGGTGCCGGGAAAACAACACTCTTAAAAAAAGTTATGCAGCAGGTTGCAAAACTAGCCTTTTCTGTTTCCCATACCACCCGTTCACCGCGTGCAGGAGAAACAGATGGTGTGGATTATCACTTTGTTTCAGTTGCTGAATTTAAGGCCATGCGTGATAAGAACCTCTTTCTTGAATGGGCCGAAGTGCATGGAAATTACTATGGGACGAGTAAGCCTGCTGTACTTGCACAGCTCGAGCAGGGGCTTGATATTATACTTGATATTGATGTTCAGGGAGCTGCAATTATCGCTGCCGACAAATCCGTGCACGCTGTCTCTGTTTTTGTGGCCCCACCGTCACTTACGGAGCTTGAAAAACGGTTGCGTGGCAGGGGAACAGACAATGAGGAAACTATTATGGTACGTCTTGGGAATGCGGAAAAAGAGATGAGTTGCGCAGCAGATTATGAATATCTTGTGATTAATGATAATTTTGAAGATGCCGCAGCTACCCTGCAGGCGGTATTGATTGCCGAAAGAAGTCGGGGACATCGTCTTCCTTCAGGAGAGCCAATAACAATAAGTGGTGCCAAATGAAAAATAATCAAAATTCGCATAAAGGACAGGAACGTAAAATTCGCTTAAGTGAGGATTTGCTCTGGGGGATTCATCCAGTTTTTGAGGCACTTGAACAGGAAGTAGAGCGTATAAGTGAAATTTTCATCGTTAAAGACCGGAAGGGCGGAAAACGTGAAGAAATTATTGAGAAGGCAAAGGCAGCAGGCATAAAAATTCATTTTATGGATTCGTTACGTCTTGTGGGAGAGGATGCCGCACAGGTTCGACATCAGGGTGTTGTTGCTAAAATGTCACAGACTGCTCTTATGCCCTTTAATGACATGCTTGATAAGTTTCAGGGCATGGTGAAAGAAGGCCTGAACCCTAGAATCATAGCACTTGATACCCTTGAGGATCCGCATAATATTGGGGCAATTATTCGTTCAGCCCATGCTTCCGGGGTAGATGGGATTATTGCCACCCGCGAACGTTCGGCACCCATTGGAGGCACTGCTGCCAAGTCGGCGGCCGGGGCTATGTCTCATATTGATATCTGTCAGGTGACCAATCTTGCCCAATCTCTGCAGGCCTTAAAAGATGCCGGAGCCTGGGTGTTTGGTGCCATAAAGGATGCTGATGCCCAATCTTTGTATCAATCTGATCTTGTGCTTCCAGCCTGTATTGTGATTGGGAGTGAGGGATCTGGTATTCGTCCTCTGGTTCGTAAACAGTGCGATGTCTTACTCTCCATTCCCATGGAGGGAAAGCTGGACTCATTAAATAGCTCTGTTGCTGCAGGTGTTATTCTGTTTGAGATGCTGCGACAGCGGCAGGCAGCGGCTTAACACTTTTTTGTAGCGTCACCCCATATAATCGTCTTGATAGAAAAAAAAAGCCGAAGTGCATTCCTGAAATGCATTTCGGCTTTTTATATACCGCCTGGAATCTGATATCATTTCGTTTAAACAGCTAGAAGAACTTCCTGATTTCTCTTTGTGCTACCTGGTAAGTTTGGCTGTGTGGAGTATTCTTTCGGCTTCACTCTCCTGTTTTAGGAGTAATGGTAAGGATCGTGCACATGGCTCTGCATTTTGATAACGACCTGTTCCAGGTTCCCAATGTCGCTATCTGAAAATGCAATATATCGTGGTTTCAGGGTATGGCTTATGGCGACGGTTTTTATGTTATGAGCCTCTACAATCAGAATGACACGGAACTCCTCAAACTTGTCATGCATTGCGAGTAGATTTCGTAATTCCTGGTCCGTGGCTGCAAAGAGTATTATCACGTCACCGTTTCGCAGTTTCAGGCTATGATCACTATTCAGTTTCGCCCCTGCAGGAAGAATTGTGAGAGAGCTTAAGACATCTTTGCTAAGGAGCAGCTTTGTAAACTGCTTAGCTTTTCTAGATTCTGCACTTGCATAGAAAAAAATATTCATAACAGAACTCTCAACTCACTGGTAATGGGAACAGTCCAATTCTATTAATGTGGTGTAGCAACAGCTGTGCCAGAGAGGATGAAAAATGAATAAAATATTTGTCACCAGAAAATCAGGAAGATAGAGGGGGAACTAATGAGGATAGGTTTGGGAGGATGTCTACAATAATAGAATCTGTCTACTTTTGTGGACTAAGGGGAAGGTTGTGTTTGTCCAGTAATTGGTAGATTCTGGCACGGGAGAGACTTGAGAGTTTACACGCCTCCTGAATATTATGTTCACTCAGTTTCATAAGATCTACCATATAGCTTCGTTCTGTCTGTTCTTTAAATATCTTCCATGATGGAAGGGCAGGAACAGAGGGATTTCTGTTCTTTTCACCTTGTTGTACACCCGCGCGGGCAAGACTGATACGTAGTTTCTGTGGAAGGTGGATGGAGTAAAGAGTGGGGGCTCCGACACTTTCTGCAAAGATCTGTTCGATAACCTGATAGAGTTCTCGGATATTGCCGGGCCAGTCGTGGCTTGCCAGGGCATCGATCAGGTCTGGGGCGATGCCCTTTGTCTCCTGATTGTAGCGTTCACAGAGCTTCCCTAGAAAATAGACGACCAGTTCTCTGATATCTTCAAGTCTGTCCCGAAGAGGTGGGAGAGGGATGTTCAGGGCCTGCAGGCGGAACAATAAATCGCTGCGAAAGCTTCCATCGCATACCATTTGTGACAGGTTGCGATTCGTGGCTGCAACCAGTCTGAAGTCGGAACGTATTTCTTTTGTACCGCCAACGGGGCGAAATACGCGTTCCTGTAGAACCCGTAAAAAATTTTTCTGTATAGGGAGAGGCAGCTCACCCACCTCATCAAGAAAAAGGGTTCCCTTGTGAGCATGTTTAATCAAACCTTCCTGGGCCCTGTCTGCACCGGTAAAGGCACCTTTGACATGGCCAAAGAGAGTACTTTCTATCAATGTGTTTGGGAGTGAGGCACAGTCTACAACGACAAAAGGGAAGTTTGCTCTGTTGCAGTTTTCATGTAATCCTTGAGTAAAGAGTTCTTTACCCGTACCCGTGGCACCTGTAATAAGGACATTGATATCACTTGCCGATGCTGTGGCAAGCTGGTCCAGGCAGCGATTCAGCCTATCTGATTTGCCAATAATTGCATCCCGTTTCAGAGCAACCGGAACGATTTTCAGTCGTTGTTTTTCTTTACGGAACTGCAGGGCTCTTGCCAGGTGCAGGGGAAGGTCACGAATGACATGGGGTTTTTCAATATAACTCCAGGCACCACCCAGTATCGCTTTTTCAGCACCATCTGCGGCTCCATGTCCGGTGATAATAATCACCTCCGGATAGGAGGGAGAACTGATAAATTTGGGGAGGTTTTCGAGTCCGTTGCCATCTGGCATCTGCACATCGAGCAGGATTATGTCCCAGCCGCCCTCTCCGGCAAGGAGCAGGCCCTGCTCCAGGGTGTTGGCCGATCCAGTCGTGTAGCCCTTTCGTTTGAGCTGTTCGACCAGCATGGAACAGAGAATCAGATCATCATCAACGATTAGAATTCTGGCCATGTCTTTTTGTTTTTCAATCTGTATTTTTTCTATCATCTAATAAATCACGTATTGTTTTGGCTAGTGTGTATGGTTTGATGGGCTTTTCAAGAAAACCACAAAAGCCATACTCTTCTACTTGTTCTTTGGATACCAATCCTGCATTACCAGTACTGAGAATGGCAGGGATATCCGGTGATATACTGTGTATGCGGGCAGTGAGTTCTCTGCCATCCATCTTTGGCATGGTCAGGTCGGTCAGTAGCAGGTCATACTGATGAGGGGTATTTCTAAAGGACTCCAGAGCTTTGGAGCTGCTTAAAAAAGTTGAAATTTGATAACCTAGTTTTGTAAGCAGTCTTTGCCTGATCATAAGAATATTCGGCTCATCATCCACCACTAATATATGTTCTGTTCCTCCGGGCATTATTTTATCGTTTTCAACTGCCGCAGTTTTTGGGGCTTCCTCTGCGACGGGAAGAAAAATTGAAAATGTTGTGCCTACTTCTGGATCACTCGCCACCGAAATATATCCGTTATGACTTTTTACAATGCCATGGACAACGGCCAGTCCCAAGCCTGTTCCCTCGCCTATTCTTTTGGTTGTGAAGAATGGATCAAAAATACGTGCCAGATCTTCTTCAGCAATGCCATTCCCATTATCTTTGATGATGATTTGGGCATACTTTCCAGGAGGCAGGTTTCCTGGTGGTAGAGCTTTTTCTTTGTATTCTATTTGGGACACGTTGATATGAATGTCTCCACCTCCGGCAAGCATAGCCTGTTGTGCGTTTGTGCAGAGGTTTAAAATGATTTGATGGATTTGTGTCGGGTCCGCCATAATCGGCGGGCAGTCTGGGGCGATGTTCTCTTTTAGTATTATGGAGGCTGGAAGAGATGCGCGGAGCATCTTGATCGCCTCTCTTATGATAACTTGTAGCTGTACCGGGATTAACCCCTGCTCTTGATGGCGGCTGAAGAGCAGTATCTGTTTGATAAGATCTGCTGCCCGATCTCCTGATTGGATAACCAGGCGAAGATCCTGAAAGGGCTGGCTTTCTTCGGATATCTCTTCCATGGCCATTCTGGTATAGCCAAGCATTGCCCCAAGGATGTTGTTGAAATCATGGGCAATGCCTCCTGCCAGGGTACCCATGGACTCCATTTTTACGGCGTGCCTCAACTGCTCTTCAAGTTCAAGTTCACGGGAGATATCATGTTTAACTGCTACAAAATTGATGATTTGTCCGCTCTCATCTCTTACCGGGGTTATTGTGGCTTCTTCTGTAAAGAGTTTACCTTCACTGTTTTTATTAATAAATCTTCCGTTCCATACCTTGCCGCTGGTGATGGTCTGCCACAGGTTGTGATAGAATTCCGGTTTATGTTCGCCACTTTGCAGGACACGTGGGTTCATACCGATTGCTGTGTCTTTCGGGTAACCGGTGAGTTCCTCAAAGGCTGGGTTAACGTACTGGATAGTTCCTTTGATATCGGTGATCACAATGACATCAACTGCCTGGTCAATGGCAGTAGCCAGCCTCTTGTGAGCCTCCTCGGCCTCTACCCGTTCAGTTATATCCTGTACTGTTCCCATAGAGCGTATAGGTTTATTGTCCTTGTTATATGTTGTGATGCTACGTTCATGAACAAATTTGATTGTGCCGTCATCAAGAAGTATTCGGTGGGTGATTTCGTATAGACTTTTTTCATCCACTGCTTTTTGGTAGGTAAGACTGACGAGTTCCTGGTCATCGGGATGAATTAATTGAAGAAATTTTAGCATACTGGGAGTGAATTGTTCAGCATCGAGGCCAAATGTTCTGTACACTTCATCGGACCAGAAGAGTGTGTCAGTCTCCAGATTGTGCTCCCAGTGGCCTACCCGGGCGAGTTTCTCGGCCTCTTTTAAGTCGGTCTCACTCTTTATTCTTTTTTTGTTTTCATCTGAATGAAGTTTCTCGCTGTACTGTAGGCAGAGTCGGGCATGTAGAATAGGAGCGATGTGAGAACAGAGATCATCTAATACAACAGCATGTTCAGTAGTATAGGCATTGCTTCTGTTACCGAGAAAAAGGACACCAATAGTCTCTTCCTGGTATTGAATAGGAACGGCAATTCCATTGTGGAGGGTGATATGTCCAACGGGAAAAATAAGCTGGTCGTTTTGGATAAAATGTGTCCCTGTCTGCAATGCTTTACTCAAAATATTATCAGATGTCCCCGAACCTGTAGTAATGGTATTGACTGTTGTCTGACTCCATTTCATATTGCCGTTGTTCAGGCTTGTGGCAATTAATTGTCCCTGGTTACCCAGATAGCCGAGAAACCCATAGTCACTCTTAAGATTTTCTGTGATTAAATGGAGAACCTGCTGATACACATCATCGTCATTGATGGTCAGAAACTGGGTGATAATCCTGTTTTGCAAGGTGAGCTTTGCTTTGGAATGTTTCAGTTCTTTTTCCAGGTTTTTTTTCTCGGTGATATCATCATATACAACTACGATTTCACCGGAATCAAGACTGAATATATAGTTGTCCTTATACTGCTTTCTATGATGTCTGCGGTGTGTAGTGGTGGAAATGTGTTCAGGGTTTCCGGTTGTGTGTACCCTCCGTATTCCATCACTGAGCTCTGTACTTATGGTATCTTGCGAAAGTTCGGAAAGTCTGCGACCTATGTATTCTCTGCGGTTGATCTTGTCTATCTGTTCACCTATAAAGTTGATATCTATAAGTGTAAAGTCCTGGCCCTGATTGACAGGTTGGTATAGCACTCCGCCTTTACACATATTGTCAAAAAGTGAGTGGTAGCGTGTCTCATTATGGCTGGCGCTCTTTCTAAGAGAGTTTTGCTGTGCGGCAAATCGATAGATCAGAAAGAATAGTGGACCGCTTGTAAGCAGGAGAAAAAGAGTATCATGCAGAAAATGGATAGGGGGAATCCACGATGAAGCACTGTTATTATTGAGCCAGGGAAGCAGAAGCAGGCCAACACCAGCGAGTATGAGATATGAAAAAACGATCTTGAGTGCAGTTCCGGCTGCAACTGTATCTTTGCATTTCATTCGGGATGTGCTTGAAAGGCAGAGTTTTTTTGTGAATAGCTATTGGCGGAAATTGAATAATTCATGTTTAAAGTCTATGCTTTGAGTGGGATGAAAGTCAAGCGCTGCTTAAAAAAGAGAATGAGTGACACAGGGTATGGATTCGTTTTGTCGCATGGAAATGAACAGACAAAGGAACAGCGACATTTTCCTTTTTTAGCCTATAAACGTTGACGTTCGACAATTTTGTCGATAAGAACTGTAATTGTCGAAAGTGAGAGTGCTTTCTAATAAGTAAACTCTTGTTTTAACGATGTCTTTGTAATTACTTCCATTATGGCATCTTTCTCGCATACAATAAGGGATGTATTTGAGTGAATCCGCATCTCACATTTTTTATCAAAGGAATATTTTATGAACAGTAGAAAAATCACTTCCATGACCATGTTTATTTCGTTTCTGCTTCTGATTCTTACATCGGTTATTCTGTATATTGTGCCCCATGGTCGTGTAGCCTACTGGGCTGACTGGCATCTATGGGGACTGTCCAAGGGAGAGTGGGGAAATCAACATGTAAACCTTGGCTTTCTCTTCTTGTTTGCCGGGTTACTGCACATGTACTACAACTGGGCTCCCATTAAGGCCTATATGAAAAATCGTGCACGGGAAATAAAAGTCTTCACACCCGCATTTAATGTTGCTCTGCTGCTTACTCTTGTTGTGGGAGTTGGAACATACTTTGAAGTACCACCAATGAGTACGGTTCTAGATTTTAGCGAATCCATCAAAGATAAGGCTTCAGAAAAATATGGTGAACCTCCTTATGGCCATGCGGAACTTTCGTCTTTAAAACTTTTTGCCAAGAAACAGAACCTGGATCTGGATAAAGCCATGGAGCTTCTTCAAAAGGCAGGGGTCACGCTTACGGATAGTAAGGAGACTCTTATGGTTATCGCTGCTGCAAATAAAATCAGTCCTCAGGATATTTATGCGATTATAAAACCTGCAGCAGGGGAGAAAAAGACATCGGGAACGGTCAGCTTCCCAGACTCTCCAATGTCGGGATTTGGCAACAAGAAGATTGCTGCTCTTTGCAGTGAATATAATCTGATGTTTCAAACGATACGTCAGGGGCTTGCGAAAAATGGAGTGAAGGCTGAGGCTGATATGACTGTTAAAGAGATTGCAGCTGCAAACGAAATAGATCCAATGGCAATTTTTGAAATACTCCATGAGCTTACGCGTGAAAAATAAGATATCTAAAGGCGTGATTGCCATTCAGGCAGTCATACTTCTGATATTCATTTGTACCGGAGCTGGTTTGGTCTATGCTCAGGATTATCTCGTGGGAGAGGTCCTGAGTGTAGATAGGAATAAACTGGAAATTACTCTGTCTCCACTTGTTTCCCCTAAAACTGCCCCAACAGCCTTCGAAAACGAGAGTGTTCTTGTGCAGATTGCAGAGGTGAATACTATTTACAGGCCTGGGAAATCAGCAGTTCTACCTGAATGTGTAGCTGTTGGCAAAACCATCCGTTTATGGGGACAGCGAAAGGGAACCGATGGAAATATTTTTATTGCAAAAGATATCAGAGGCTGCCGGGGCAGCGGTTGTGTCTCCGATCCCACCGGCGTTCGGGCTAGGCTGTTGAAGAGCAGAACGCAAAAACCTTCCTTTACCGGCCATGATGATAGTGAAGCTGCATTGGATGGCTTTGCTGGCGGTCGTAGCAGTAGTGGTAATGGCAACGGTGATGACGGTGAAGGTGGCGGGAATGGCGGAGGCGGTGGTGGAGGCGAAGGCGGTGGCGGCGGTGGCGGCGGTGGCGGTGGCGGCGGTGGCGGCGGTGGCGGTGGCGGTGGCGGCGGTGGTGGTGGAGGAAGATGAAACTCTACCCAAGCTGGCGGATGAACCTAGCATTTTTTTCCCTGATTATCGTTTTGGTCGGCGGCTATTTCTTTCGACAAACACAGTTGGCTTCCCATGAACTTCAAAAACATGCTCAGGATCATTCCGAAATTCTTGCCGCAGTAGTTGAGGTAAATCTTCGCAATACTCTGCTTTCACAAAGTGGCCTGGAAGAGAACGTGGCCGCTTCCCTTGAAAACAGTGCTCGTTTTATTCATTATCTGGATCTTGTTGAGCCTTTTAGCAGTGCTGAACTTACTGCTTTTGCAGGAGAGTCTGGCTTTGCCGGGGTGAAAATTGTGGCAGCTGATGATGGGATAGCAGTCAGCGGTCCTGCCGGTTGGCTGAGTGATAAAACATGCAGAGAATCAACCGGATTGGAACGGCTTGAAAAAGAGCAACTGTATCTGTTCTCTTATTTTCCAGCGACTGCCTCCAAGCCTGAACGGAAGGGGGATTGCGTGTTGGTTGGGTTGTCTTCTGAGGCAATAGACAGCACTCTGGAAAAGATTTCTGTTGAGCGTCTTTTGAAAATGTTCAAGGACCTCTACAATATTGCTTATGTGTCGTTTGATGTTGATCCCCGTGCCAGAGCTGTACTGAATGATGGTATCCTGGAAACCGTTATTGCAATTGGAGACAAGCAGCTTGTTGTCGCTCTGAAAACAGACCGTTTTGGAAAGCGGCGTCAACAAATGCGTAAAGAGTTTATAATTTTCATCACTTTTTTGATTCTTTTTGGAACAGTTTCTTCCTGGCTGCTCTATCGCATTCAGAAGCAGCGGATGCAACAGTCTCAGGAATTTGAAAGAAAAATGGCGCGTCAACATGAAGACGCAGCTCTGGGTAGGGCCGCTGCCACCATAACTCATGAACTTCGGAACCCCTTAAATGCTATAGGGATGGGGTTGCAGCGTCTGCAAATCGAGGCTGAAAATCTGGATCAGGATCATATTAAACTGCTTCAAAGTATGCGCAGTGCAGTGGATCGATCAAATACTATTATTACCAGATTAAAAGATTCCATTCATGCCTTTGAAATAAAGAGTGAAAGACTGAATCTGACAAATCTTGTGAACCAGGTCTTGATTCTGTACCGGGCGCAGTGTGATAAGCAGGAAATTGATGTGGAATTGCTGGGAGAGAGGGAAGTCTATCTGTCTGCTGACAGGGTTCTTCTTGAACAACTTTTTGAAAATCTTGTGAAAAATTGTGTGGAAGCCCAACCTGATGGAGGCTTTTTACGTATCTCATTGCACCTGTTACAACAGACAGAAGTCTGTCGGATTGAGATTGAAAATGGTGGTTTTGTCCTGAACCAGGAAGAGAGTAAGCTGCTATTTGAACCCTATTTTACCAGTAAAAGTAAAGGAACCGGACTTGGGCTGGTGATCAGTAAAAAAATTATTGAGGCTCACAAAGGAGAGCTTGAATGGGATGCTGATTATACAAAACAGACTGTCCAATTTGTGATTAGCCTGCCGCTTGTCTAAGTGGCTTGAAATATGAAAATCATGGTGAATATGTATGCTGATACTGATTGTTGATGATGACGAGACCCAGCGGGAAATGTTGCAGGGGTTTCTGGAAAAACAGGGTTTTAGAGTATTGACTGCAGCTGGTGGGAATGAGGCGCTTCATCTATTTGAATCAGCTCCAGTGGGACTTGTTCTTCTTGATCACCGTATGGAGGATATGAATGGAGATATGGTGCTCGAAAAGATGAGAGCTGAATCTCCACTGGTACGGGCAATTATGATAACCGCCTATGGAGATGTGACAACGGCCGTTAAAGTGATGCAGCTCGGTGCCGATGATTTTATGGAGAAACCAGTGGACCTTACCGAGCTTCTTCAGAAGATCCGTAGAGTTGAGCAGAGTTTGTTGGTGGTTCAGGAGTCTGATAAAATAACGGAGTCACTGGAACGTATTGAACTGCCGATATCTATAATTGGTTCAAGTAAGCCCATGCAGGAACTTCTGTCTCTTGTGTATCGGATTGCTCCCACGGAATGGGCGGCTCTTATTCATGGTGAAACCGGGACTGGAAAGGAGCTGGTTGCAAGATTGATTCATCTGATGGGACCTCGAAAGAACGGGCCATTTATTGAGGTGAATTGTGCTGCGATCCCTGAAAATCTGTTTGAATCGGAACTTTTTGGTCATGAAAAAGGATCCTTTACAGGGGCAGCTTCACAACGACGTGGTCGTTTTGAGCTGGCCAGCGGCGGAACCCTTTTTCTCGATGAAGTAGGAGAGTTGCCACTGCATCTTCAGGCAAAATTGCTTCGTACTCTGCAGGAAAAAAAGGTGAGCCGTGTAGGTTCTGAAAAGGAGATTGACGTTGATGCCAGGGTGCTGACTGCTACCAATAAAAATTTGCAACAGATGGTGAGTGAAGGTCTTTTTCGTGAAGATCTTTTTTTCCGTCTGAATGTCTTGGAATTAATTGTTCCGCCACTGAGAGAACGGCGGGATGATATTGTGGAACTGACAGAATTTTTTCTAGATAAATATGCACCCTCCGAGCTGTGTTTTGCCACCGATGCCATGGCGCAACTGGTGAAATACTCTTTTCCTGGAAATGTTCGTGAACTTGAACACCTTATTCAGCGCCTGGCAACCCTTGTACGTGGCAGCAGAATCGAAGTAAGGGATCTTCCGGAGACTATCCTTGAAAATCAAATAAAGAGCGGGTTGCTTAGTGAGCGTCTGGCAACGGTGGAAAAGGATATGTTGGTGGCAGCTCTTGAGGGACACAACTGGGTCCAGACAAAGGCTGCAGAGGCGTTGGGGATAAGTGAAAGGGTGCTGCGCTATAAGATGAACAAAGCAGGAATTAAAAAATAAAAGTTCGTCTGTTCTTATTTGTTAAAAACAACCAGAATCGAAGAATCATCCATCCTGAACTGCACGCCATCTAATCGATCCAATTTATACTGGCTGATAAGGGAGCGTAGTGATTTAACATACTGCTGACCATGGACAGAATACTGCCCAAGAGTTCCGGCCATCGCATGCCCATTTAGTTTTTTGTCGGTCTTCCTGCTTTTTTCCCGTTCTTCTCTGAGGGGAGCGTATGTTTTTGTGGTGTTCAGGGTATGGATATAACTTGCCGTGGAATGGTATAAATTGTCGAAACTTGCAACTTTCACCTTGCCACCCGGGGTGGTAAGAAAGCTTCCCTTGCTGTTTTTACTGAGATGCTGACCGTATAATGCATTTCCTTCTCTGGCAAAATGAGAAGTTCCCCAGCCGCTTTCGTCAATTGCCTGGGCCAGTACCAGGCTGTTTGGTATGATATCGATTCGTTGCAGTAATTCATCAAGTGAATCAGTTTTGCAATAGTAGTCTGCGGTAATGGCTGCAAGCCAGTTGGACTCTTTTGCTAAGAGTTTCTCGCCGCGCTGTTTTTTATCGGAAAGATTTTGAACTTCTGTTCGTACTGCTATAATGCTTTGATTTACCTTTGCAACGGATGTGAGAAGCAGACGAATAAAAAGAGCTGTTTTCTGGTGAACCTGGAGTGCATTGATATCTGGTGGGAGATTGGCTACAAAAATAGTGGGAATACGCTTTGATTGATGAACATCCTCGATGCTGTAATGATTCTGAGTAAAGAGATGCTGCAGCTCGGTGGCACGTGTTTGCTGTTGCTGTGTAGCCTGTGCAAAGGGGAGTTTGAGGTGAGTCGGAAGCTCTGGTAATACTTGGGTAAAGCCAGGCTTTGGAGAGAAGGACAGGGTAAGGGCGATCAACACTATCAGTGTGCTGGAAATTTGTCGCATCATATCTTTATTGGAGTAATTCAAGAATGTTTTCCGTGAGAAGGTTTGCGTCCACCGGTTTTGTAATATAGGCATCCATTCCCGCTTCCAGACATAACTGCTGATACCCCTGCAGGGCATGGGCTGTCAGGGCAATGGTCGGGGTTCGGTTCTGCTGACTGGATTCTTCAAAGGAGCGAATGGTCTCCATGGCTTCAAAACCATTACAATCCGGCATTTGTACATCCATAAGAATGCAGTCGATCTGTTTCGTCTTGTAGACATCTATTGCCTTATTACCATCTTCAGCAAAATAAACCACCGCTCCTTTCTTTTCTAAAATGGAAGAGAGCATGCGTCTGTTAATGAATTCATCATCGGCCAACAGGATATTGAGTCCAAGGAGATCGGTGTTTGTTGCATTTTCCGTTGAAGATGATGCCTTCGATTTTCCTGCCGTGGCAAATGTAATATCAAACCAGAAGTGACTTCCTTTACCCTGTACGCTCTCCATTCCAATTCGTCCACCCATTAATGAAACCAGCTTCTGGCAAAGTGAGAGACCAATACCGCTTCCGGGACTACTAGGCTCTTTGAGCTCGAAGTCTTTGCTAAAGGCATCAAAAATATATTTCTGATCCGGTTTGCTAATTCCAATTCCAGTATCAACGACAGAAAAAGAGAGGGTTATTCGTTTGTCATCAAGCTGTTCCCGTAATTTGACTGTCACCGACACGTCACCTTGTCGGGTGTGTTTAAGGCTGTTATCGAGTAGTTTTCCAAGAATGATCTGAAGTCGCCTGCTGTCTCCAATAAGAAGTTCAGGCACTTTCTGTTGGATATCGCTGACCAGGGTAATATCTTTATCTGCGGCACGCAGGGTGAATTCTTTGACAATTTCTTCAATGGATTCACGAAGGTTAAAGGCTGTGTAGACAAGGGTCAGCTTTTTCGATTCAAGTTGGGAGAAGTTTAGAATATCAGTGAGGAGCCACTGCAGACGTTCGCCGTAAAGATGAAGATTTTGCAGGTTATCCCTTTGAGACCCTGATAATTCCTGCAGAGGGACTGTATTGCAGATAGAGATGATTGATTCAAGGGGCGGCTGGACTTTATTTGAAATAGTAGAGAGGAAATAACTCCTGGTACGACTCGCCTGTTCGGCTGCTTCCGTTGCAACCTGGCGTTCGGCAATTTCCTCCTGTAATTCACGGTTGGCAAGCTGCAGACTGGCTGTACGTTCTACTACCCTTTGTTCAAGCTCATGTTTGGCAAGCTGTAATTGCTGTTCATATTTCTTTTGATCACTGATATCACGAATATTTGCCTGGATAAAGATGGTCTCTCCAAGATCCATTCTGGCAAGCAGTACTGCAACATCCAGCTCCTTGAGGTCTTCCCTTTCGAGTTTCCACTCACTGAATGACGATCCGTGTTTGAGGCTGTCATGGAGCATTTTGTGCAAAGTTTCCTGTGATGACAGATCTTGTTGGGAGAGGGGAGAGAAGTCGATAAGGCTCTTGCCCAGTAGTTGTTTGTCATTTTGGCAATAGAGAAGCCGATACGCGGCAGGGTTTGCATTACTTATGCGGCCGCTTCTGTCCATTAGGAGAATGGCATCGGTTGATGTGTCAAAGAGTGTTCGAAACTGTTCCTCACTCTTTTCGAGATGTTCTTCAATTAGCACCCGATTGGAGATATCACGGAAAATAACAACGGCACCAAAGGTACCATTTACTTCGTTGGTCGGAGTAACAATATATTCCACAGGAAAGCTTGACCCATCTTTACGCCAGAAGATTTCGCCTATAACTTTTCTGATTTTTCCATCCTGACGGGTTTTATAGACGGGGCATGTGTCTGCGGGATAGGGCTTGCCATTGTTCTGTGTGTGATGAAGGAGTTCGTGCTGGTCCTTTGCAAGGAGCTGGGTTTCGTTAAAACCTGTGAAACTTAAAACAGCACGATTGATAAAGAGGGTTTTCCCGTCATGGTCAACACCATAGACGCCTTCTCCAATAGAATCCAGAATAAGTTCGTTACTGCTGTGGAGGGACCTAAGTGTTGTGTTGAGACAACTGTTTGTTATGCTTTTTTTGTCTAAAGAGGCCGAGGCGAGAAGATATTTCTGTTTCTGTTGAGTAAGCCTGTAGCGGAACGAGGTATAGAGTGTTCCTAGTATTCCACCGAGTAGCCCTGGCAAGAGGTAGCGGAACAGCTCCCCTTCGATGCCAGAACCGCTCAGCAGGAGTCTGATCAGTAGAATAAAGCCGATACTGCCCGTAAGGCAGTGGAAAAGTGAAAAACGGGCTACCAAGGTTTTATTATTTTGATTTCTCCGCAAATTTTGCCTGCAGGAGATCTCCAAGAGTTCCCAGGGCTGAGGCTTGTTTTTTGTTACTGTTTTGAAAGTTTTTAACAAGCGTGTCTTCGGTTTTCTGGTCGTCTTCGGGGCTTACATAGTCAGAAGGGGTGAGGCTGATACGTTTTTCCACCGTATCAATACTTTCAATCTGCACCTCAATTTCCTGTCCCTCTTCAAGGACTTCGCGCGGATGATTAATTCGTCTCCCCTTTCCAAGTTTTGAGATATGCAGCAGACCATCGACTCCTTCTGCCAGTGAAACAAAGGCACCAAATTGGGCAAGACGAACTACTTTGCCAGTGACAATTTGTCCACCACTGAGTTCTGCAGCAGCCTGCTCCCAGGGATCATCGAGAGTTTCTTTGATACTGAGAGTGATACGGTTGTTGTCCCAGTCCAGTTTCTTGACAATAACGCTGACCTTTTGATCTACTGCGTAGTGATCGTTAATATTCTCAACTCTGCTCCAGCCAATTTCTGAAATGGGAACCAGACCATCCACTCCACCAATATCAACAAAAGCGCCGAACTCACGAATGGAGGTAATAACACCTTCCAGAGTATCACCTTCAGCCAGTTTTTCCTGGAGAGCATCACGGAGTTTCTCTCGTTCCATTTCAAGAAGAGCACGGGCAGAAACCACAATGTTTCTACCATTCTCCTCAAAGAGGGTGACCAGAAAACTCATACGTTTTTCGATATATTCCGCGGCTGCATCCTCAACACGACGCAATCCCATTTGCGAATAGGGGCAGAAGGCACGAATGGATCCACCAAGAGTAATTTCAAAACCGCCCTTAATCTCTTCCTTAACAAGTCCTTCAACGGGGATACCGCTACGGCAGGCCTCTTCAAGATGTTCGGCGTTTTTCCCGGAGCCAATGCTGATGGTAAAGATCTGGGCTCCTCCCTTGGCTTTAAGAAAGTAGACATCAAGCTTGTCGCCGATAGCAGGGCCATTCTCTTCAGCATCAGTTGCAATTTCGGAGGCGTCAAGGATACCTTCACTTTTACCGCCGGTGTCGAGGAAAACAGAATCTGGGCTGGTTCCTACGATGGTGGCTGTGATTTTCTGACCGGGTTTGAGGCGGCGGACGGGTTGAGATTCGCTTTCCTGAAACAGTTCTGCAAAACTGGCGCTATCTTCTGACATAGTTAATAACCTGTTGGTTGGACTTTTTTTATTCTTTAATTTGAGCTGCTAATACCTGTGAGCCATTGTACTTTTTTCTCAAAAAGAAGGAAAGGGAGAAATTAGCGATTAATGGCAAGTGCCAGAAATTTATCCATTTCCTGAAAGAGGAGCCTTTTATTGCTAAGATCCTGGAGAAATCCACGCAGTGCGGGTTCTTTAAGAGTAGGAAATTCCTGGCTGATATCACTTAAGCTACGAATCTTTCGGCAATAGAGATAAATTTTTCTGGAAGTTCCCAGCAGTCTGTGTTGCAAAACGGGGCCTGTCAGTTGCTCCTGGCGGATAAGAAGGAAGCTGTTGCCGTCCCGGTAGCTCAGTGGGGATTGTCTGGAATTACGATCCCCGTGAAACCGTTTCCAACTCTCAATCTTAGTTGCTACGACCTTCCACTGTTTGCGCTGAATGCTTCTGTCACCCCGATAGTTCTGTATCAGCATTGTAAGGTTTTTTAGGATGTCTTTGGGAAAGAGTTTTGTGTTTTTTGTATGCTGGGTTACGGCAAGAATTCCAAAACTACCAGGATCTTTGGCAACGGGTGATCCGTACCCAAGAAAAAATGAGGCGGCGGCAAGGGGAGTGTAGGGAAGCACAAAATCAAGGTTGTGAAGAGTCTCCTTGACTTCAGTTGTAGTGCTTCCCGGGAACTGGATAATAAGATTGCCATCAAGTTGTATGCCTGCTTCTGCGCTTTGACGCATGGCAGCAATATTTTCAATGGCCGATGTCCCTTTCTTCATTTTTTTAAGCAGAGAGCTGGAGAGCGACTCGATACCAACCTGAATTGTGGAGAGTCCGCCTCTGCGATAGCGGCGCGGGGTGTCCGGATCAGTAATTACCCGAACCTCTGCAAAGAAATCTAGATCGGTATCTTCCGTGGCCAGAGTGTTGAAAAAAAGGTCTGCATCACGAGGCGGCAGGGCGTTATCGGTAAAACAGAAATCAAGACATTTATGATGACTACTCTGCTGACGCACCTCTGCAAGCATGGTTTTTGCTGTTTTCCACCTGTATCCTTGCCACTGCAAGTTTAGATTGCAAAAAGTGCATTTGTTCCACCAGCATCCTCTGGAAAACTCGATGGGAAGGACTGGGACAAAGGGTTGAGCAGGGAACACATGTTTCATTTCCTCAAAGTAGGGATCGTAGTTCGGGACAGGTAGAGTGTTTAAGTCTCTGATACCGGCACAGCTGCTCTCTACTGCGTTCATATTTGTCAGACTCAGGATCTGGGGAGGCAGGGCAGCTGAATGTTCGGAAGAGTGCAGCAGGTGACAGAGCTTGGCGAGTGCCTCTTCACCTTCACCGCTTATAACGTAGTCGATCTGAGGGAAGTTCCGGAGCAGAGACATACCGATTTCCCCCACACATCCGGATCCTCCTATTACAATTGGCAGCTCGGGAAAACGCTTCTTTATTCTATCTGCTGCAGTGAGTGACGAGATAAGCTGATTAAAACAGACAGAGAATCCTATAAGGTCATAGGATGAAAAATCAATGCCTTCAAGCCACTGGTCGAGGGCCTTCTCAAGTAATGCTCCGCATCTCTTGAAATCAAGATGTTTGAGTCCTTTTTCGTTTTTGCAGCTGGTATAAAAGAGTTTTTCAGCAGCTTGCTTTTGTTCAGGGAAAAGCATGGGACTGTACAGTGCTTCTCCGGCCCAGCTATTTTTTGCAAGATGGTAGTAGGTTTCGCTGCCAATGGCTGCCGCTGCTGTAAGGTATGGGTGGAAAACAGAAGTGGAAATGGAGTTGCTTTCGTTGGTGTCAAGCCAGGCTTTCAGTGCAGCAAGCTGGATGGATGGACGATTGAAAATAGACCAGGGCATGGAGACCAGGCCCAGTCGAAAAGGTGTTGCTGCATCCATTACTGTTGTATGATTTCCGTGCCTTCCGGCGGGATAAAATGAAAAAGATGTTCCATGAGTTCCGCATCTTCCCTATCAAGAGTGTTTGCAGCAAGATTGCTGAAGTTCAGGACGGTTATGGTGTCGAACTGATCGACGATTTCGATGCGGCGTATCAGAGAGTCGGCTGTGACCCAGAGCTGAATAAAGGCAACCTGGGATTGTTTTGCCTTGGGGGTAAGTTTGATAACGTTTGTCTCTGTATTGGGAGCACTCACCTGTTCCGGGGGTAGAATAGTGAAATCCGTTAACAGATTGCCGGAACCCGTAAAAAAAGAATAGGTCAAATCCTGCTGCAGGGCATCGGCCGGAGTAACGATCATCTGTGCCATGGATTCAAAATACATGGAAAAGCTGATCCCATCACTTACCAGTACCTGTTTGTCGGGTGCCATATAATTCCAGCGCATTTTTCCAGATTTTTTGTTTCCCTTCTCTGTCTTCACAAAGAATGCCTGCCCACTTCCCGTTTTGGCCCGGCCACTAAGCTGGCCTCTGGTGTCCTGAACAAAGTCAAATGTCAGGGACACGATATTGTCGTAGCGCTTCTGCAATCTGGTGGCAACCTCTTGCGGTGATTCAGTGGAAGCGGTTGCAGGACTTAAGCAGAGAAGAGAAAACAGGAAAAGAAAGGTGCTGAAAATAACGATTTTTTTCATGCAATAATTAACTCCATGGGACGGGAAAAAATACGTTCAGCCACTTTTCTGGCCGTTTCTGTACTGTCCGAGACGTAATAGTTGTGACTGACAGAGCCATTCTTTGAAACAAGGTCTGGGGTCTGCTCTAGGAAATCCTTTACATATTGAGCGGTTTCAGTGGAAGAGTCAATAAGTTTAACCCGCTTTCCCACTCGCGCCTGAATCAGATTTTTGAGCAGGGGATAGTGGGTACAGCCAAGCACCAGGGTGTCTATCTGTCTGTTTTTAAAGGGGGCAAGATAACGACGCAGGATCATTTTTGTCTCCCGTTTGTTTAGCCATCCCTCTTCCACAAGGGGTACGAGAAGAGGACATGCCTCCTGAAACACCTTGAAATCCGGTTGTTCTGTAGTGATTGTTTTTTGATAAATACCGCTTTTTACTGTTGCTCTGGTACCGATAATTCCAATTCGACCGCTTCGGCTTGTCGTGAGAGCACGACTGGCTGCCGGGGTGATCACTTCAATAATCGGGACCTTAAATTTTTCCCGAAGCGTTTGGGTTGCTACAGAAGATGCCGAATTGCAGGCAATAATTATTAACTCAGCACCATGGTCGAGCAAGAACTCAGTATTTTGAATGGAGTAGTCTATAATGGTTTGCGGGCTTTTCGGGCCGTAGGGGGTGCGCGCGATATCACCGTAATAGACGAGTGAATAATCGGGGAGAAGTTGTTCAACGGCATGAGCTACTGTCATACCGCCAACACCTGAATCAAAGATACCTATCATGGATACGGGATATAGTTATTTTTTAGCGTTCTTTCTTGGGGTTGGTTTCTTCTTGTTGAAAAAACATCAAATAATAGCGTTGATAGTATATCGGGGAGTCTAAAAGTCAAGTGAAGAGAGGGCTTTCGCCCTGATAATGTCCTGAACTGCGTACCTCCGCTAAGAATTGAACCGAGGGAGTTGACAGGTACAAAGCTGCGCATTACAGTAACTGCACTTCAGGGCAGGGGAGTGTCTGCAGTTGATACGCTCCTGATATACGGTGGAAAAGCCTTGAGTTACAGAATGGCGACAGTGCGGAAAACCAGTCAGTGATGGCCATAAATACCTGTAAAACAAAACATTCCACAGAATTGTTAGACGATATCTGAAATTCCATATTTACAAAGAGTAAGCGGAGTAAGAAAATGCCAGTATATGAGTATGAATGCCCAGCATGTGAAAAAGTAATCGAAGTTCAGCAGCGTATGTCCGATGATCCTCTGTCTCAATGTCCCGATTGTGACGGACCCGTAAAAAAGATCATGTCCATGAGTTCTTTTAAGCTCAAAGGTGGTGGTTGGTATGCAGATGGCTACGCCTCTACAAAACCAAAACCTGAAAAAAAGAAAGAATCTAGTACTACCAAAAGTGCTCCTCCCTGTAAAACGGGTGGCAGCTGTCCCTGTGCCACAGCAAATTCATAAATCAGACTCAACTGGTTTCAGCTGTATATAGAGCCATTGCATCGCCGTAAGAATAAAAGCGATAGCCCATTGTGATGGCTTCCTGGTACGTTTTCATCAACGTTTCACGGCCGCAGAGTGCTGAAACCAGAAACAGCAACGACGATTCCGGCAGGTGGAAGTTAGTGATAAGATTGTCCACCACCTTGAATGTATATCCAGGCATTATGTAGAGGCCGCACCAATCGTCCCCTGCCTGTACCCGGCCTGCTGCGTCTGTCATAAATTCCAGGGTCCGTACCGTTGTGGTTCCCACCGCCCATATTTTCCCGCCAGCTTTTCGTACAGCATTGATTTTGTCTGCACTTTCCTGTGACACCGACACATATTCCTGATGGATTTTGTGCTCCCGGATATCTTCACAACGAACCGGAGCAAATGTACCGTGTCCAACATGGAGGGTGATCCCTGTAAAATCGACACCTTTTTCGCGGATGGCCTCTAACAGTTCCTCTGAAAAATGAAGCCCTGCCGTGGGCGCTGCAACTGCACCTGGCGTCTGGGCATACACTGTCTGGTAGCGTTCTCTGTCTTCGTCGGTGGTGCCTTCTTTTCTGCTGATATAGGGAGGGAGTGGCACCTGACCATAATTCTCCAGAATTGCAGAGAGGTCTTTATCATGTGAGTAGCTCAGTTCGATGGTGACTTTGCCGCCATCAAGCAGTTCGAGTACCCGTGCTTTAAGATCTGGCCCGAGAAAGAGAAGGCTTCCAGGTTTGGGACGTTTGGAGCTTTTAATGAGTGTTGTGACTTCGGCTCGTTTTTTGGCATCTCCATTCACTGTTTCCACGGGATAGGAGAGTAAAAAAACTTCCACCTTACCACCGCTCTCCTTGTGGCCAAATAGCCGTGCCGGAAAAACTTTTGTATTATTGACCACCAGCAGGTCGCCGGGGTTTAACAGGTCAATAATCTGATGAAACCTTCCATGTTCCCGTGTGCCTTTTTCAGAGTTGAGAATAAGAAGGCGTGAGTTTTCCCTGGCATCTGCTGGATGTTGAGCAATATTTTCAGGCGGAAGGGTGTAGTTGTAGGCTTGAAGTGAGAATTCCTGTTGCATGCGTAATTCGCTGAGTGTAAATTAAAAGAGGTTATCGATTGAATGGATCAACTGGTACCAATTAATGTTCCTAAAAAACGTCTTCCTACCATGTTCCTTGTCGTTTGCGCAACAGAATTTGAGCTACAGTCACTACTGGATCAGGGAATTCCCGAGTCGAGTGAGTGGATAACTCTGGTTACCGGAGTTGGCCCGGTGGAAACGGCACTCAGCTTAACCCGATTTCTCGAAAGACGGAAGAATAGCGGTGAGGAACAGGTTCATACCGTTCTCAATTTTGGAGTTGGTGGCGCGTATCTGGATGGTGGCAGTGCAAATACAGAGATTCTGGAACTCTGTCTTGCTGAAAAAGAAGTTTTTGGGGATTTTGGAATCTGCTATTCGGATCGTATGGAATCCCTTGCTGAGCATTTAGTCCATCGATCACACTATACATTAGACAATGATCTACTGAAAAGAGCTGAAAAACTCCTCAATATGGCACATCTCTCTGTTCGCTGCGGTAATTTTGTTACTGTCTGTGGGGTGACTGCAAGTGCACGCCGTGGTGCAATGCTTATGCAGCAGCATAATGCTCTCTGCGAAAATATGGAGGGAGGCGCCGTTGCCAGAGTTTGTGAGGCATATAACCTACCCCTTCTTGAAATGCGTGCAATTTCCAATTATGTGGAAGAAAGAGATCTGTCACGATGGAAGTTACAGGAAGCCTGTGACCTAGCAGGAAAGGCGGTTGCCATTCTTTTACAAGGATTAATGAGCAAATGACAAAACCATTAACACTTGGCTATTCACCTTGCCCGAACGATACCTATATCTTTTATGCCCTGACCCATGGTCTGCTGGATATACCCGGTGTGCAACTTGCCGACCCTTTGCTTGAAGATGTGGAAACACTGAACTCCTGGGCTGTTGCGAAAAAACTTGATATTACCAAGCTTTCCTTTCATGCCCTTGGCCATGTTCTCGATGAATATTGTGTGCTGTCGGCGGGGTCGGCTCTTGGCCGTGGCTGTGGACCGCTTCTTGTTGCAAGACCAGGCATCGAGGTAAGCACTCTCGAAAATGCACGCATCGCAATTCCCGGAAAACTAACCACTGCAAATATGCTGTTTCGTATGTATGCGCCGCAGTCGAGTAATCTGATAGAAATGCGCTTTGATAAGATTATGAAACAAGTGGCAGATGGAGAGGTGGATGCGGGAGTGATTATCCATGAAAGCCGTTTTACTTACTCTGACCATGGGTTGACATGCCTGCAGGATCTTGGCGCATGGTGGGAGGAAACCTCCGGCCATCCTATCCCACTTGGCTGTATCGCTGCAAGACGTTCACTTGGTAAAAAACGTATAAAACAAATAGACAGAGCGATCCATGATTCCATTGTTTGGGCCGATAAACACCCCGATGAATGCCTTCCCTATATTCAGCAATATGCTCAGGAAATGGATCAACAGGTTATGCAGAATCATATCGGCCTGTACGTGAACAATTACTCAAAAGAACTTGGTACAGAGGGACTGGCAGCAATTGAGAGTTTTCTTCGTCTTGGGCGCGAGGCAGGTATTCTGCCCGATCTTTCAGAAACAACCACATTGCAGATATGAACGAATTAACAGTTAAGCAACAGGAAATTCCGATTCGGGCCTGCCTTCTTATCGGTGGCCGTAGCTCACGGATGGGACGTCCCAAACACCTGATTCGTGGTAAAAACGGCAGAACATGGGTTGAGAATACCGTGGATCTGCTTCTGCCCTTTACCAAAGAGATCGTTTTGTCCGGGAAAGGGGAGGTGCCTGAAAATCTTGCAGCACTTCAGCGTATCGCAGATATTCCCGATGTGCAGGGACCACTGACCGGTATTCTTGCGGCAATGCGCTGGCAACCCGATTCCTGCTGGCTCCTGCTGGCCTGTGATATGCCAAATATTACAACTGAATCGCTTGAGTGGCTGATTGCCAGTAGAAGGCCCGATTCTTTTGGGACGGTACCGCGTTTGCAGGAAGATGGTTTTGTTGAACCGCTTCTTGCTCTCTATGAACCGCAGGCGAAAGAGTATTTTGAAGAGCTCTGTTTATCGGGAATTTTGAAGATTTCTATGGTGGCCAGACGGTCGCAGATTAGAACACCTGTTGTTCCAAAGAATCTTTGTGCAGCATGGAGTAATATTAATACCCCGGATGAATTGTCACAGTCACTTCTTTGATAGATTCATTTGGTCTTCTTGAGTTATATCCTGTTTTTACCCTCATTGTAGCTCAGAATTACTTGCGATAGGTATGTGGTATGTGGTAGGTGTAGGTTTGTTTGTGGCACTCCTTATTGGTTACCGAATACTGCTTATTTGGTAGTGGTTGGTCTTACTAAATATGGCGCAATATTCACTGGTAATAGGTCTTTTCTGTGGAGCGGGTTTAATGATAGTACCTCAATGTCTCCTCGGTCTTGTTTGGTGCTTAAGCTTCTGATTATACGAGAACTTTTCATTGTTTTCCATGATAATGATGATAATATCAAATTCACTGAATAATTTGAAAAAAAATGCTACGAAGCAAACTTTTTCCACTTTCCATGCCTTGGTATGAGATATGGTGGAAAAAATATCATATATAAGGTGATATTATGGAATGTTTCCATGTATTGCCAATGTTCGGTTTCAAAAATGAGGAGCATCTGATCCAATGGTCTCTTGGGAAGATTACAATAAACGATCTACTGATCTGCATATGCAATTTGATCTGGCTAAAAAAGCTCTAAATGGTTTTCGCGACACCCCTGAAGCATTGGAAAAATATGCGACAAGTGAATTAGAAGACATTCAGAATGATATGCAAGAACATTTTGAAAAAACAGGGAAAGACCCAAGAAAAAGTTGGATGCACAAAGAATCTGAAACTAAGAAATATATTAAAAATACAATAAAATCTGTTCCATCACGTCTTGAAGAAATAGAGAATCGTTTAAACCAAAACCACCTAATTATATTAGTGACTCTCTTTGAATCTTTTATGAAGGATATCCATAAAAGAATTCTTTGTAAGAACCTAAGTTTACTAAACCCAGACAGAAAAATACCTCTCGGTAGAATCAATAATATTGGTTTAGAAACAATTATCGAAGAAGAAATATCACGTGAAATTAATAGTTTGGATAGAAAATCGATTGAAGGTCGATGCAAGTATTTTAAGGAAAAATTATCAATCGATTGGTCTTTTGATGGGACGGCATTGCCATTAATCAAATCGACCCTTGAAACTAGAAATAAAATTCTCCATGAAGAGCCTGATTACAAGTTAAGCCGTTTCGAGCTAAATAGCGCAATAGCGATATGTATGGGCATAACCTTGGTCACTGTAGTCCAAGCGCATTTGCTTTACCCAAAATATTTCGAAAAACTACATAACTCTAAGGAGTTAGAAGATCACCTCAAGAAGAAGCTAAATATATAAAATAACCGAACAAACCGCTGCAAGGGACAAGCAGGCAGCGCGGTTTTCCGGAGTTCAACCTTGCTGCCAAAATCACAAGTAAATCAGAGTTCAGTGTTGCAAACCCTGCTTGCCCCTGAGCTTAAACGTTCGGCGATTAAAATCCCGTGCAGAAAACTAAACAAGGTGAATGAAATGAAAAACACATTTTTTGTTATATTTATATGCCTACTTTCATGTTCAACAGTTTTTTCAAAACAAATGTATACTGTTGATGATTCAGCTTTAAGTGAAATGAAAACAGAAATGGAAATGGCCGATGAAAGCCAAAAGCACAAATGGCATGTTTACATCGCCAGATACTATCTAAGAAAAAATGAACCAGACAATGCATTGCACCATTATTCTGTAGCAGAAACATTGTCACCTCAAACTGGCTGGGTAAGTCTGGAAAAAGGTAAAATTGAACTTAGATTGAAACACATTGAAAATGCAGCAAAAAGTTTTGAAAAAGCAGTTATAAGTCAGCCATCTCTGAGGAGAGATGTCTTAAAGGAATACACAAAAATAGGAAAAATAATAAAAAGTTTGTGGGCCATTGAAGACAGAAAATGGACAAACGAATACCTGACTAATAATCCACAGCAGATTTATATGACAGGTTATTACGGTAAAAAGAAAACCTTACATACTGATAACATCGGGTTTCAAATGGCGAAATTGCGTCAAGAAGATAGAAGGGAAGAACTAAAAATATATGTTGAAGAAACTAGGATGTTAGAAGAGAAATATAAAAATAAGTATGGCAACAATTCTGAAAAATTTGCCGAGGCAAACAAAAAAATTCGAGAAGAACGAAATAAAGCTTATAGTAACCCTCGCCAATATAGAGAAGCCAGACTCACAAAAGCGTCAAAAAATCCTGATAAACAACACTCTTCATCTGGAGGCAATACGGTATTCAAACAGGGTCCACTCCCAAACCACCTTTTAGATGTGAACTCTGGCAACATGTTGTTTAGGTCTGGTAACGGATACGTTGATCCACAAACTGGAACTTATCATGTTAATGTTGGAGGGGGTATTGTAAATACCGAAACTGGACAATTTAGCCCAACATTTTAGCAACCATTGACTGGACATCTTACTGTAGTCACAACGATTAAAAGGAAATCTACATATTTGCAACACCTTAGCTTTAAATGCATACCTTAAATTTCAGTAACATAAAAACACGGCAAAAAGACGCCGAACAAAAAAATGCACCCGACTGGCTCACACTTCCGATTTTTGGATATTTATCTATCATTGTCTCTCGATCCACCACCACGGTAAATCCAAGGCCAGCAAAAAGACAATAGGGTCGGA